>ERZ1026882.262-NODE-262-length-34867-cov-52.123923_pt1 | contig 34867 bp, 24 predicted proteins | sample MGYA00380171_ERZ1026882 | MGnify/ENA primary metagenome ERZ1026882 (study PRJEB33269, sample SAMEA4719807) | human gut metagenome | biome: human-associated habitat; feature: organic feature; material: feces | place: Cameroon | collected 2013-10 ...
TTAAAAATGAGTTCATATCCGATACCATTGGTATCTCCGTGGGTGATAGCCACCCTTACTTTCTGATTGTCCATATATTATATTTTGATGTATTTATTTGAAACTTATGATATTTATCTGAAACTTGCGATGGTGATAAGCTGAAACTTGCGATATTTTCAACTTCAGCTTACGAAGTTTTCATCTGCAGCTTACGAAAATTTTACCTGATAGTTGTCAGCACAGCTTCCAACTGCTTGATTAAATTTCTTTTCTTCATTTCGGGCGCATAGACGAAACCGATGATGACTAATGCATTATATTTTCCAAGGACGTTCCGCTCTTGTGTGAAGTCGGAATCAGCCATCAGCTTCATAACATAGGGTCCTCCCATGGCATCCCCCTTCATATCCCAGCATCCATTTAAATATTCCCTGATATAGGTAAGTTGCATGTACATGCCATCCTCCTCACCTGGCACGTTGACACGTAGCACGCTGTCAACTTTCGGTTTGAGAGCAGAAGGAAGATAGGGATTCCCACGCCAAAAATCTCTCAACTTAAATATGAGGAGGCTCTGCATACCCGAGTTTGCATTATTTGACAGCCACAGAAAATCCTTACCACGCTTACTTGACTGCATGTCAGCAGGAATCTTCATGTCGATGCCGAAGAGCCGCTTTACCTCTTTCTGCTTCTCTACATTCTGCCGGATGACAGACGCCAGATGCTTCTGTTCCGATTCGTCCAGTATCTGGCGGAGTTTCATTCCATCCAAGTGGCTTTTCAACTGTTCTACGGTCTGCGCCTTGATACGGATGATGACTTGCGGAGCAGCATTGACATCCTTGCTGAGTTTCACTTCAAAATCACGATTTCTCTTATCCACATCCACGACGACCCGATTTCTTACCGTCTGATACAGGCTTGTCAGTTTTCCTTTCCTTACCTGTATGATATTGAACATGGGTTCCGGCTGAGGCATATCTGGCACACTCTCCTGCAAGATAGCAGTTACGATGCGATTCGTATCTCCTTCAAGCACCACCTCATAGGGCTGACCGATACTTTCTGGAAGCCGACTGCCCTTCCCGTCTTTGCAACAAGCCAGCACGAATACAAAGCAGATTGCAAGAAATAATCTCAGACATTTCCAATTCATCATTATTCTATCATCGTTTTGACATTTATCTCTTCGAAGGAAAGTTCTTCTGCTCAGGAAAGCATCTTCTGCTGAGGAAAGTCTTATCGCAAAGAGCGTTCTTCGTCCTCGTGCTCTCTGATTTCTCCGATTTTCTTGGATGTACTGAGCAAGCCACAAGCTGCATAGATATCCTGTCCGCGACTGGCACGGATAGTCGTGAAAACTCCGTGAGAAGTGAGATAATCACGGAACTGTTCCATTTTCTCATCATTGACACCCTGCAATGGGATGTCCGGAATCTGATGGAAACGAATCAGATTGAAACGGCAGTCGAGACCCTTCACCAACTTAATGATTGCCTTGGCGTGCTGCATACTGTCGTTCACTCCCTTGAACACGATATATTCGAAAGACAAGCGACGCTGGTGAGAGAAATCATAATTGCGGAGCAGCTCCACAACCTGTTCTATACCCATACCCTTCTCGGCAGGCATCAGTTCTGCTCGCTCAGAAGGTATCGGATCGTGCATCGAGATAGCCACATGGCACTCACTCTCTTCGAGGAATCGCTTCAACTTGTTTTTGACGCCCACCGAACTTACTGTGATACGTTTCGGACTCCATGCCCAACCATAGTCAGCAGTCAGGATTTCTGTGGCACGCAACACATTATCCAGATTATACATCGGCTCACCCTGTCCCATAAACACAATATTGGTGAGCTTGTCCACCTCTGGCAGGGAGTAGATCTGATTGAGGATATCGCCAGCAGGCAAACTTCCTTCAAACCCCTGCTTACCAGTCTGACAGAAGAGGCAGTTCATCTTGCATCCCACCTGTGATGAGACACAGAGGGTGGCACGGTCTTTGTCGGGGATATAGACCGTCTCTACAAACTTTCCGCTGCGCGTAGGGAACAGATACTTGATGGTACCATCAACGGAGTGCTGCGCATCGGTATATCCGGCACAACCTATCTCATATTCTGCGGCCAGCTTGGCACGGTTAGCTTTCGAGATATTAGTCATCTCATCGATGCTCTTCACATGCTGTTCATAGAGCCATTTAGCCATCTGCCCACCCGTGAAGGCAGGCATACCCAAGTCCTTAGCCACTTGCTTTAATTCAGCAAGGGTAAGCCCCAAAAGATATTTTTTTTCATCATTCATAGTGCAAAGATAGTATTTTTTGGCGAAAAATTGTTATCTTTGCCACATATTTTAATATAATAAGCTAAAATATAGATAAAAAATACCGTTTGGACCCCTCAAAAGGGAGCCGAAACGCAAAAACATAACACAAAGAAATGAGAGAAAAAATAGACCTTTTCTTACCTTGTGAAGATATTGAAGTAGCCCAAAGCGCACTTCTGGAACTTCATGACAACAAGACGGTTCAGCATATCAATCTCCTGGTGAGCGCTGATTTTGCAGCCCATCACCAAGTGCCTGATGGATGCACCTTCGTAGTCATTGACCGATTGGAAAGCAGCAACACGGTAGAAAGCATTGCCGAAAACACCGATGCCGACTATGTGATGATCTGCACCAAGACTACTCCGATCAGATGGGGACTCTATGCCCTGGAACGATTCCTCCGCACGGCAGATGATACGGGAGCCGTCATGGTTTACTCCGACTATTATTCCTTGATCAAAGAAGAGAAAGAAAATGCAAAAGTTGGAGAGAAAGAAGAAAAAGTGGAAGGAACTGAAACTCATGAACAGAAAGCTGTTCAGGAGGAAGAAACCGGCAAGCTGATCAAGCATCCGGTTATTGATTACCAGTCTGGTAGTCTTCGCGACGACTTCGACTTCGGAAGTCTCTGGTTCATCAAGGCTCAAGCCCTCCGCGACTTCATCGCCCAACAAGACAGAGCGGACTATCAATATGCGGGTCTCTACGACCTCCGTCTCTACCTGAGCCGCATGGGAGAGATTTTCCATCTCAATGAATTCCTCTATACTGAAGATGAACTCGACAACCGAAAGAGCGGCGAGAAGCAGTTCGACTATGTGAACCCTCGCAACAGAGAGGTGCAGATAGAGATGGAAAAGGCTTGCACGCAGCACCTCAACAAGGTGGGAGCACTCATCGATACCAGTTTTTATCGCCAACCGGATTTCGGCGAACAGGAATTCTTCTACGAGGCTTCTGTGATCATCCCGGTTTTCAACAGAGAGAAGACCATCGCAGATGCCGTGAAGAGTGCGCTGAGCCAGAAAGCCAATTTCAAGTTCAACGTCATCGTGGTCAACAATCATTCTACCGACCGCACTGGCGAAATTCTTGATGAAATCGCTCACGAGATGGAAGCGAGAAACGACAAGCAGGCGGGACGCCTCGTACAGATTGTGCCTGAGAGAAACGATCTCGGCATCGGTGGCTGCTGGAATGTAGCCATCAATAGCGAGTACTGCGGCAAGTTTGCTGTCCAGCTGGACAGCGACGACCTCTATTCTTCTCCGAAGACTCTCCAGAAAATCGTAGATGCCTTCCACAACCAGAAGGCAGCGATGATGATCGGCTCGTACCGCATGTGCGACTTCGACCTCAACACCCTGCCTCCAGGACTGATAGACCACAAGGAATGGACCGAGGAAAACGGTTGCAACAATGCACTGCGCATCAACGGATTGGGCGCTCCGAGAGCATTCTTCACACCGCTCGTCAGACAGATACAGTTCCCTAACACGTCTTATGGCGAAGACTACGCCTTAGGACTTGCCTTCTCACGCCGATACAGAATCGGAAGAATCTATGACGAACTGTACCTCTGCCGCCGCTGGGGTGGCAACAGTGATGCCGCTCTGAGTATCGAAAAGGTGAATGCCAACAATCTCTATAAAGACCGCCTGCGCACGATGGAACTGAAGGCACGCCAGCAGATGCTGCAGGGCAAGGCCGACATTATGGAAGACAGCAGTATCTCACGCTTCTTCAACCGCCAGTTGGAGAGATGGGAGGATGCCCGCCATCGCTACCGCGACCTGAAGCACGTGGAGAGCCAGACGCTCTCCGACCTTCTCAAACTGCAATGGAACCCTGCCCGCATCGTGAGCACAGGCGCCAAAATCGACAAGAAGACCCTCGATGAGCGCCCATGCTTCCTCTGCGAAAAGAACCGTCCGAAGGTACAGATGTCCAAGCAGATAGACGAACGTTTCTACCTGCTGGTCAATCCGTTCCCTATCCTTCCGGTACATTTCACGATTCCAGCACGCAAGCATCAGCCGCAGGCCATCTTCAAAAACTATGGCGAGATGCACCGATTCCTGAGTCTGCACAGCGAACTGATGGTATTCTACAACGGTCCGAAGTGCGGTGCCTCGGCTCCAGACCATCTGCATTTCCAAGCAGGAACCAGCGGCATACTTCCCCTGCAGAACAACTGGCAGCGCCTCTCACGCAACCTGACAGATATCATCTGCCTGAACGACGAGGAGAAGATAGCAGCCATCCGCGACTATACCGTTCCAGCCTTCGTGATCATCTCCAAGAGCGAGGAATGCGACGAGATGCTCTTCAAGCGCCTCTACAGTGCGATGCCTCAACGCGGCGACGAGACTGAGCCGATGATGAACATCGTAGCCTGGCGCAAGGGTGATGAATATATCAGTATCGTGATTCCAAGAGAGAAGCACCGTCCGGAAGCCTACTTTGCCGAGGGCGATGCCCAGATCATGGTTTCTCCGGGAGCCCTCGATATGTCGGGACTCATCATCACGCCACGCGAAGAGGATTTCCGCAAGCTCACCGAGGAGAAGGCTGAGGCTATCCTGAAGGAATGCGGCATTTCCAGCGACAAGATGGAAAGCATCATCCACAAGTTGAAGGCTGCCAAGGAGGCTGAGGAAAGCACCATCACTACTTCCACCTTATATAATAACGGTAAGCAGCCGAATGTCTCTGTAGGCATCGTGAGCGGCCAGAAGATTCACTTCTCGCTCAACAAGCCTTACCTTGCCAAGGGCGAAGTGGTTACGGGCGAGCAGGAAGTGGAATTCTCCGAGGGAGGTGTGCTCTGGAACGGCAACCAGTACAGTTCGCTTACCTTCCATCCGCAGAGCTGCGATGCTTCATTCTCACTGAACGATGTCACTATCGGCGTCAACTTCCACTGGGAACGCAAGGAAACACAAACCTTCTTAGGCACGCTCCATTTCGTGGTAGAATCAGACAAGATTTGCGCCATCAACGAGCTTCCCGTAGAGAAGTATCTGGAGAGCGTGATATCCAGCGAGATGAGTGCTACCTCCAGTCTTGAACTCCTCAAGGCGCATGCCGTAATCTCCCGTTCATGGCTCCTGGCGCAGATGAAGAAGCGCAGAGACGTGGCTGAGAGCGGCAATAATTTCTTCTCTTTTGTCAAGAAAGACGACATGCTCATCCGCTGGTACGACCGCGAAGACCACACCATCTTTGATGTCTGCGCAGACGACCATTGCCAGCGCTACCAGGGCATCACCAAGGAGACTTCTCCGCATGTGGCAGAAGCTATCCACCAGACCAAGGGACAGATTCTGATGGATGGCGAGGAAATCTGTGATGCCCGCTTCTCTAAGTGCTGCGGCGGTATCACCGAGGAATTCCAATATTGCTGGGAGAACACGCCTAAGAGCTATCTCTCTGCCGTGAGGGATATTGCCTTGGGAATCAAGTCGGAAGGGCTGAAGAGTTCTATGAATGCCGAATGCTTGAAGGATGCAAGAGATGCAGAGAGTGTGAAGGCTGCAAGAGATACAGAGGGACTGAAGGATGGAGATACTGAGAACTTGAAGGGTTCAAAGGCTCTGATGGATTCTGAGGACAGACTTCCTGACTTGACTCAGGAGGAAGAGGCTGACCGCTGGATTCGCTCCAACCCGCCTGCTTTCTGTAATACCCAAGACAAAAAGGTGCTCTCGGAAGTATTAAACGACTACGACCAGGAGACTGCCGATTTCTACCGCTGGAAGGTGACGCTGACTCAGGAGAAACTGCAGCAGCTGCTCGAAGAAAAACTGAAGATGAACTTCGGCTGCATCCTCGACATGAAGGCTGTGGAACGCGGTACGAGCGGACGCATCAGCAAGTTGCAGATTATCGGTACCGAAAAGACTTTCACCATCGGCAAGGAGCTGGAGATACGCAGAGCCTTGAGCGACAGCCATCTCTACAGTTCGGCTTTCGTGGTAGATAAGTTTGATCTGGACGAGAACCAGGTTCCTCAGCGCTTCGAACTGATCGGAGCCGGATGGGGACACGGAGTGGGTCTCTGTCAGATAGGTGCTGCCGTGATGGGCAACGAAGGATACTCCTACGATGATATCCTGCTGAGATACTATCAGGGAGCAGAAATCAAGAAAATCTACAAGTAAGGTCTAAGGATAGAGTCCTTTCTGATCTACAAGTAAGGTCTAAGGAATAGAGTCCTTTCTGATCTACGAGTAAGGTCTAATTTCTGATAGACAAGCGATGTCTAAGAAACAGGACGATATCTAATGGACAAAAGATAAATAATATCTAATGGATAAAATGGTAACAAAGAAGAATAGCAGGAATCCATGGGCATGGATCCCTACCCTATATTTTGCAGAGGGACTGCCCAACGTGATCGTGACAACTCTCTCTGTAGTGATGTATATGCAGTTGGGACTCACGGATGCCGAAGTGGGTCTCTATACAGGATGGCTGGCGCTTCCCTGGGTGATCAAACCCTTGTGGAGCCCGTTCATCGATCTGCTGAAAACGAAGCGCTGGTGGGTACTTACGATGCAGGCGCTCATCGGAGCTGCACTGGCAGGCATTGCGTTCTCGCTGCCTACGGCTTTCTGGTTTCAGGCCACCATGTGCTTCTTCTTCCTCATCGCCTTCTGCAGCGCCACCCACGACATCTCTGCCGACGGCTTCTATATGATAGAACTGGATGAGCACAACCAGACGAAGTTTGTGGGTCTGCGCAACACCTTCTACCGCCTCGCCATCATCTTTGTGAATGGTTTCTTAGTGATGCTGGCTGGTGTGCTGCAGGTGATGTTCCGCAATCAGATAAGCTTCTCGTGGGCACTGATTTTCTACGGATTAGCTGGCATCTTCATCGGTCTGTGGCTCTACCATAGCCGCCTGATGCCTACGCCGAAAGAGGATGTGCAGACGGAGAGAACTGTGGGCGAAGTGACTCACGAACTGAAGAATATGTTCCGCACTTTCTTTACGAAATTCGGAGTGAGAGAGACGGTCATCGTGATGCTCTTCCTGCTGTTCTACCGCTTCCCGGAGGCTTTGCTCAATACAATGACCAAGACTTTCATCCTTCGCCCTAACTCGCAGGGTGGTCTGGGCATGTCACCGCAGGAATACGGACTTGCCAATGGTACGGTTGGTCTCATCGGTCTCCTTCTGGGTGGCATCATCGGAGGTATCTTAGTGAGCCGCGACGGTATGAAGAAGTGGCTGTGGCCAATGGTTTGCGCCATCACCCTGCCGGATGCCGTCTATATCTATCTTAGCTATTCGCTCAATTCTGATATCGTGATGGTGTCCTCCTGCCTGTTCGTAGAGCAGTTCGGTTATGGGTTAGGCTTCACAGTGCTTACGCTCTACATGCTATTCTACAGTCAGGGCAAGTTCAAAACCTCTCACTACTCCATCTGTACCGGTATTTCCTATCTCGGCCTGATGCTTCCGGGCATGGTTTCGGGTTATCTGAAAGACATCTTGGGATACCGCCATTTCTTCATCGTCGTGATGGCATGCTGCGTAATCACCTTCCTGGTTACCGACTACCTCAAAATAGATCCTAACTTCGGAAAAAAGGAAAAGGAGGAGGAAGATGAAGGGGAAATGTTGGACGAAGAAGTGACGAATGAAGAGGACATATTGGAAAAAGAGATAACGGAAGAAGATGATATATGGGAAGAAGAGATAACGGAAGAAGAATATCTGGAAAATGAGGATTCTTCGGGAAAGCAGGATTTACAGAACGAAAACGAAAAGAAGGAATAGAATAAAAATATCTTGAAAACTCCCTGAAAACAGAGAACAGAGAGTCTTCTACGACAAAGAGAACAGAGAGGTTCCTATGACAAACAGAGATTCAAAATTCTTTAAAATAGATTACCGAAAGACGGAAGTTTTGAAGATGACCGAGAGAATAAAGATGAAAAAGGAAATGGTCGTGTGATGATGGATTTATCACGCGACCATTTATTTTTTATTCTCTAAAACTTCTTATCAGGTAACGACTCAGCACCCCTATAGAAAACTTCGTAGTACAACAGTAAGACGATTACTCATGCCCATAGGGGTGCTGAGTAGTTACCTACTTATTGATAACGTTCAAAATATCCTGACGTATCTTCTCATTGGTACCATTCACCATATAACGTATCAAGCCATCCTCACCTAGGACGATAAAGAGAGGAAAACCGCCTGAGCCAACAAATTTCACGAAATAATTATCACCATAAAGATGAGTCCAATTGAAGCCACGTGCCTCCGTTATCTTCCTTACCTTATCAGCTTTCTCGAAGTTTACAGAGAGAAATATCACATTAGGATACTTATTCTTCCACTCCGAAAGAATAGGCATTTCTCGCAAACAAGGTCCACAGCCTGAATACCATGCGTTGATTACTACCTTATGTCCCTTGAGCGACTGTTCTGTCCAAAGTTTTCCGTTCAAATCGTGCAAAGTAAAGGAACCTGGCAACGGCTTGCCACTCAATGTGTCAGCATTCTCGTTATGCCTCGTCAAAGACAACATCTGCTGATAGGTCTCTATTTGGTCTTCTATCTCTGATAGAGATTTCACTCTACTGCGAGGTATCTCATATTTTTCCCATTCCTTAGGCATAGTAAAGTTGGGATACATCGTAAAAACCATCAAGTTGCCATTTTCTCCATACTTGATGGCTGACATATACTTCACCTTCGATACATCCAAAGGCAAATCCTTGACATAGAAATGTCGATTCACCATTATACTAGGAGACAGCAAACTATCTACTTGTTCCTGTACGACATGAGTTTCCTGTGCGCTTGCTGCAAAAGGCATCATCGCCAAAAGCAACGCCATCATCATTTGTTTTATCATTTTCTTTTCCATTGTATATCTCTTATATATGTTTCCTACATATTCTTATTAGAAAATACGCAAACTCTTACCATTGAGTAAACTAAAGGAACGCACTTTTAACTTTTATTCGTATTGGTAATTATCAATGCAACTACTCATGCCCATAGGGGTGCTGAGTAGTTACCTTATCAGATATAATCTCTAAAAAGAAACAAAACAGAATAAGTATCTTCTAAAGAGAAGAGAAACCTGATTCCTTTATCGGATAATCGTCACCTCTCCATTCTTGGCTATCTTCACGATGCTGGATGGAGTGTGAGGCTTATGCTCCTGGCGACGGGTCCAGCAAACATAATCTACTTGCTCCAACAATTCTGGGACAATATCACGATAGTTCTGCGCTGCAGGCTCACCACTCACATTGGCACTGGTGCTCACAATAGGCTTCTGGAAGCGATAACAGAGTTCCTTGCTGAAAGACTCGAAAGTTACTCGCATGGCAAGACTGCCATCCTCTGCCACCAGATTGTTGGCTACACCCGTAGCATCATCGAGGATGATGGTAGTTGGTTTCACAGGCATGGCTACATCGATGAAATCCCAAGCCACCTGAGGCACATTGCGGAAATAACGCGCCATACGGTCAGCACTATCCACCAGACAGATAAGCGCCTTACTGTCGTCGCGCTGCTTTATTTTGTAAACCTTTGCCACTGCCTCTGGGTTGGTAGCGTCGCAACCTAAACCCCAAACGGTATCTGTAGGATAGAGAATCACTCCACCCTTGCGCATGCATTCTATTGCATTCTTAATATCTTCCTGTTGAGTCATTTTTTATTCTCCTTTATTATTTTTTTTCTTATATATGAAGGATTTGATTCGTCCTTTATCTCTCAAAACGATTCTTGATTTTCATGAAGTCCTTTGTTTCTCAAAAACCAATTTTCTATTTACAAGAAATTCTTTGCACCTCAAAAACCAATTCTTGATTTCCATGAAGTCCTGCGTCCCTCAAAAATCGTTCTCTATTTATATTAAGGTGAAAGTACTTCCCTTATTAAATACTTCTGTACTGCTCGATATCTCTCATTCCGTTGAGGAAATCACGGGCTTCCATTCTCTTTTTGCCACTAATCTGTATTGTGTCGAGCTGGAGCCATTCATCTGCACAGGCTATTTGCAGGCTCTTGCCTTCCACGCGCAAGGTTCCTACTACAGAAGAAGCGACATTCTCTACTGCAGCGGCGTTTGCAGAAGAACCGGCAACTGCCTTTCCGGTTTTGGAAGTCTTGAATACTTTCAGCACCTGCGCCTTACCGCCTTCCTTCTGAATCTCAGTCCAGGCGCCTGGATATGGCGAAAGACCGCGAATGAAGTCATACACCTTCTTGGCTGGCTGATTGAAATCGATACGGCAGGTATCCTTGAAGATTTTCGGAGCAGAATGAAGCACGGTATCTGTCGTGATCATCTCGTCCTGCGGCATAGAGTCGATATTTCCGTCGGATGCTATCAGTCGGTCGATGGTCTCTACGGCTATCTCAGCGCCTAAGTGCATCAGTCCGTCATAAACATACTCTACATCGGCATCGTCGGGGATGGCGAATGGCTTCTGCATGATGATGCGACCGGTATCGATATCGTGGTCGAGGAAGAAAGTGGTGACGCCTGTCTCCGTCTCACCATTGATGACAGCCCAGTTGATAGGGGCAGCACCGCGGTACTGAGGAAGAAGGGCTGCATGCACATTGAAGGTGCCGAAGCGAGGCATATCCCATACCACCTCTGGCAGCATTCGGAAAGCTACCACCACCTGCAGGTCGGCTTGATAACTGCGCAACTGCTCTACAAATTCCGGATCCTTCATCTTCACCGGCTGCAATACTGGCAAGCCCTTCGACAGGGCATATTGCTTGACCTGCGAAGGCTGAAGAGTATCCTGATGGCGACCCACCGGTTTGTCGGGCTGGGTTACTACAGCCACCACATTATATCCGCCTTCTACAAGGCTCTTGAGGGATTCCACCGCAAACTCCGGGGTTCCCATAAATACGATTCTTAAATCTTTTTTCTCCATTTTCCTATTGTTTTAAAAAAATGCAAGTTTACAAATATCGCAGCGCTTTGCCAAAGGCCAAAACTCTCAAAAGACTGCCCTCTGAAGACTATCTCTTTTTCTGAAGACTATCTCATTCTGAAAGCAACCTTTACTCCGCCGACATATCCGCCACAATCTGGCGATAAGTCGAGTAAAGGCGGGTACGGCTGATATATCCCTTCAGCACGCCGTTCACATCCACTACAGGCAACTGGGCGGCATCGGTCTCGTCAAATTTCTTCATCACTTCCTGCATCGGTTCGTGATCGCTGAGCACGGCTGAAGGCTGGAGCATCAGCTGCTTTACCTTGAAGCGCGTGTAGAGTTCCGAACGGAAGATGATGTGACGGACGCGGGTGATATCGATGATGCCCAGCAAGACGCCAGCCTGATTGACTACCGGAAGGAAATTATTGTTGCTGCGACTGATTTCAGACACCAGCTTACCCATCGGGAGGTCGGGACTTACCGGATGATAGTCCTTCTCCACCACGCTCTGCATACCCATCAGCGTGAGGGCAGCCTTGTCGATATGGTGGGTAAGCAACTTGCCTTCCCTTGCCAGTCGGAGCGCATAGATACTGTGGCTCTCGAAGATGCTGATGGTAAGCAGCGAGCAGATGCACACGATCATCAGTGGGATGAAGAGCAGGTAACCGCCTGTCAGTTCGGCTATCAGGAAGATGCCCGTCAGCGGTGCATGCATCACGCCCGTCATCACGCCTGCCATGCCCATCAGCGTAAAGTTCTGCTCGGGGATATAGACGCCTAACTTGTAGATGTTCCAGATGCGGGCAAAGAAGAAGCCAGCAAAACCGCCGATGAAAAGCGATGGAGCAAAGGTTCCACCACAACCGCCGGAACCATTGGTTGCTGAGGTGGCAAACACCTTGGTGAAGGTTACCAGTCCGATATATAGCACGAGCAACTGACTGTGACCATAGAAGAGCGAATTGCTCATCACCATGTCCCAATCGGCCTCGGTTCTACCCTTCAGCAGGATGTTGACTGCCGAATATCCCTCGCCATAGAGCGATGGGAAGAGGAAGATGAGACTGCTCAGGATAATGCCTCCGAAGAGCAGTTTGACATACGGATACTGCTTCAACTTGGCGAAGAATCCCTCGCAGGCCGACATGGTTCTCATGAAGTAGAGACTCACGAAACCGCAGAATACGCCCAGCAGGATGCACGCCGGCACACGGTCGAGCTCCCATGGGTCGGTAAGCGTGAAATCGAAGAGCGATTTCTCACCCATCAGGATATAACTGAAACAGGTAGCCGTAACACAGGAGATGAGGATAGGCAGCAAAGAGGCCATCGAGAGATCTACCATCAGCACCTCAAGCGTGAAGACGAGACCTGCGATTGGGGCTTTGAAGATACCAGCAATGGCGGCACTCGCACCGCATCCTACGAGCAGTATCATCGTTTTCTTGTCCATGCGGAATATCTGTCCCAGATTACTTCCGATGGCTGAACCCGTGAGCACAATCGGCGCCTCGGCTCCTACTGATCCACCGAATCCAATGGTGATACCAGAAGCTACTACCGACGACCAGCAGTTGTGCCCCTTCAGCTTCGACTGCTTGGTAGAAATCGCATAGAGCACTCTCGTGATACCATGAGAGATATTGTCTCGCACCACATACTTGATAAAGAGCGAGGTAAGATAGATGCCCACGATAGGGAACAAGAGGAAAAGCAGATTGTAGGTGCTTTTTTCAAAACCCGAAGTGAGCAATATCTGTATCTCGTGCACGATACTATGCAGGAAAAATCCGGCAACGGAGGCAAGCAGACCGATGACAAAAGCCAGGATAAGCGTCATCTGGCGGTCGGAGATATGCTCCTTCTGCCACGCTACCATTTTGGCTATTGCGCCCGGTTTTTCTGCCATTTCATCTATCATCTCTTATTATTTTTTAAAAGTTATCCTTTTATATTATTAGAATTCCGAAGTAAAGTGGAACTTGATATGCTCGAAATCCTGCTGCGCCATGCTCAATACATAGCCAGAATCGGCCAGGAACACATCCCTGCCCTCGATATCCTTCGCCATATACTGGTACTTGCGCTTCTTGAAGCTCTCCAGTTCCTTCTCGTCGTCGGCCTCTATCCAGCATGCCTTATGCAAGTGAACAGGCTCCCAACGGCACTTGGCATTATACTCGTTCTCCAGACGGTACTGGATTACCTCAAACTGAAGCTGACCCACGGTTCCCACAATGCGGCGACCATTAAACTGGTTGACAAACAACTGTGCCACACCCTCGTTCATCAGCTGCTCCAATCCCTTCTGGAACTGCTTGCTCTTCATCGGATCATCATTCTCGATATACTTGAAGAGCAGTGGAGAGAAGGATGGCAAACCGCGGAAGTGAATCTTCTCACCCTCGGTCAGCGTATCACCAATCTTGAAGATGCCATTGTCTGGCAAACCTACGATATCGCCCGGATAAGCCTCGTCGATGGTACTCTTGCGCTGCGCCATAAACTGGGTTGGCGAAGAGAAACGCACGGTCTTGTCGAGGCGCACATGATAGTAAGGCTGATTGCGCACAAACTTGCCCGAACAGATCTTGCAGAATGCGATGCAGGAACGGTGGTTAGGGTCGATATTGGCAGTAATCTTGAAGATGAAACCCGTAAACTTAGGCTCCTCAGGCTCCACCATGCGCTCCTCAGCCTTGGTAGGTCTTGGCGATGGAGCTATCTGAACGAAGCAGTCCAAGAGTTCCTGCACACCGAAGTTGTTCAATGCAGAACCGAAGAACACAGGAGCCACCTCGGCAGAGCGGTAGGTCTCGACGTCAAACTCAGGATATACGCCATCCACCAGTTCCAGTTCCTCGCGCAACTGGGCAGCTTCGCGCTCGCCTACTCGCTGGTCGAGTTCCTCAGACTGCACATCCACCTCCACCTTTTCGGTTACGCGCTGCTTGTTAGGCGTAAAGAGGTTGAGCTGGTGCTCGTAGATATTATACACACCCTTGAATCGGGCGCCCTGTCCGATAGGCCATGAGAGCGGACGAACGGAAATCTTGAGTTCCTCCTCCAGCTCATCGAGCACGTCGAACGGATCACGACCCTCGCGGTCCATCTTGTTGATGAAGATGATAACCGGCGTATTGCGCATACGGCACACCTCCATCAGCTTGCGGGTCTGCGCCTCCACACCCTTGGCAGAATCCACCACGATGATGGCAGAATCCACGGCAGTAAGTGTGCGGTAGGTATCCTCGCAGAAGTCCTGGTGACCCGGAGTATCGAGGATGTTCACCTTATATGGTTCGCCAGACTGTCCGTCTGGGAGATAATCAAACTCCATCACAGAAGTAGATACAGAGATACCACGCTGCTTCTCGATGTCCATCCAGTCGGAAGTGGCAGACTTGCGTATCTTATTGTTCTTTACGGCACCAGCCACCTGTATCTGTCCACCGAAAAGCAAGAATTTCTCGGTCAATGTTGTCTTACCAGCATCCGGGTGAGAGATAATGGCAAACGTTCTTCTTCTTTCTATTTCTTTCATCTATGATTTATATGATTTTAAAATGTATATATAATAATGTATAACTACATGTCGTCGTCAAATTTCAGTCCCTCGGTGCGATCCTTGATATAGTAGTCGCTGAGCAGTCCCACGAAGGTGGTTATCTCCTTGATGGCACGCTCTGTTTCCGGGGTAATCGGCTTCTTCTGCAGTCGGAGCAGCATCACTCCGTAGAGGGCATCCAGACAGGTTTCTATCTCATTGACGTCCTTGTCGCCCCTGTTGCGCAGTTCCACGATGAATGGCAGCACCTTGTAATATTCGCCATTATAGATAGGGAACTTGGTGCTCTGCAGCAGCATGCCGTGCAGGTCGATCACATCCTGGAGCAGCACCTTGTTGATATTGAGATGTCCCGATTCGCGCTTTCCCTCCTCATTCATCATGCGGATGAGATTGCCAAACCAGTCGATTTCCTCTTCCTTCTGTTCCGGAGTGAAATCAAAATTTTCGATATAGTGCTTCTTGATAACCGGGAGCGAACAGCCGCAGGCACGGATGATATCCTCCACCTGCCACATGTACAGAAGGTATTCTGCTATACTTTTCTTCTTTAATTCCTGAGCTACAAACATCTTTTTTTAATTAGAAATTAGAAATGTTATATTTCAAATTAGAAATTGGGCATGCTCCCTTAGAATTCCGGGAGATGATAGAGATTGAACACGGTTCCGACGAGTGCGATGAGCGAGAAGATGATCACGATACTTCCTATTACCTTATTAATAATAAGGATGCCGTTGGTATCAAACTTGCCCCTGATCTTGTCGATGAGCCATGTGAGACCGAACCACCACAGCAGCGCTCCGAACATGATGCTCAGATAGCCCACGCCCATCTCCAGCGGCATATCCGGCACTACGAAGGCAAACTGGGCAAAGGTGGCCATGAAGAGGAACACGATGAGCGGATTGGAGAGCGTGACGAAGAAGGCGGTGATGGCATTGTGCCAGAGCGTGCCCTGCCTCTTGCTGCTCTGATGCATGTTCTTCGTAGGATTGCTCTTGAAGCAATATACGCCGAACACCAGGAGCAGAAGGCCTCCGAAAATCTGCAGATAGAACTTGTTTTGGGCATTATTGACAATGTCCATCACGAAACTCATTCCCAAACCCGTGAAGAGGGCATACACGATATCGCTGAAAGCGGCACCGACACCCGTCACGAAACCAAACCAGCGGCCCTTGTTCAAAGTGCGCTGGATACACAAGATGCCAACAGGTCCCATCGGGGCTGAGGCGATCACACCTATGATAATTCCCTTGAATATAAAATCAAGTATATTTATCTGAATCGGAAACACTAAATTCATAACAAGGCGCAAAGTTACAAAAAAAAGGCCATATCTTGTAATTTTTTCGAGTAAAACTTTGTTTGTTACAAACTTTTTTATATCTTTGCACCATAATTCTAACTAAATAAATAGAAAAACATGACAGAGAATGCACTTAAGCCATATGTGATCGGTTTGGACCTGGGTGGTACCAATTCCGTATTCGGCATCGTAGATGCACGTGGCGAAATAAAAGCTACTACTGCTATCAAGACAGGTGGTTATGATGATGTAAATGACTATGTAAAGGCTGCCGTGGAGGCTCTCCAGCCTATCATCGATACCGTGGGTGGTATCGACAAGATCAAGGCGATGGGTATCGGTACTCCTAACGGCAATTACTATAGCGGAACTATCGAGTTCGCTCCTAATTTGGCTTGGGCTCACGATGGTGTAGTGCCTTTGGCTAAGCTCTTCAGCGATGCGCTGGGTGGTCTGCCTGTGGCTCTTACCAATGATGCCAACGCTGCTGCATTGGGCGAGATGACCTACGGTGCGGCTCGTGGTATGAAGAATTTCATCGACGTGACACTCGGTACGGGTGTTGGTTCCGGCATTGTGATCGATGGCAAGATGGTCTATGGCTGCGATGGTTTCGCAGGCGAGTTGGGCCATGTCATCATGGTTCGCGGCGAGGAAGGTCGTCTCTGCGGTTGCGGCCGTAAGGGATGCTTGGAGGCTTACTGCTCTGCTACTGGTGTGGCTCGCACAGCCCGTGAGTTCCTCGAGAAGAGTGATGAGCCATCTTTACTTCGCGATATGAAGCCAGAAGACATTACTTCTTATGATGTCAGCGTAGCTGCTGGTAAGGGAGATGCTTTGGCTAAGCGAGTATATGATTTCACTGGTAAGATGCTGGGTGAGGCTTGCGCTGATTTCGCTGCATTCAGTTCTCCTGAGGCATTCGTATTCTTCGGTGGTCTTACCAAGGCTGGTGACCTCCTGATGAAGCCTCTCAAGGAATCTTACGACAAGAGCGTATTGAAGATTTTCAGGGGCAAGGCTAAGTTCTTGATTTCTACTCTCGATGGCAGCTCTGCTGCGGTACTCGGTGCCAGTGCAGTGGGCTGGGATTTGTAAGATATTTCTCTTTAATAAGCATAAAGTTTAAAAAATATAGCATTTTGTTTTTTGGCGTATTGCTGTCGTGAGACAGCTTTTATGCGAGGCGATACTCCCAGAGAATTCTCTGGGAGTATTTTTTGCTTCTCTTTCCTCCCCCTTCCATTTCTTTCTTCATTTCTCATTCTCATTTCTCATTTCTAATTTCTCATTTGCCCGTCTTTCTCATTTCAATATCCCTTTTTTACCTTTTTACCTTTAAAAAAGTTTTTTTACCTTTTTACTTTTTTACCTTTTTACCTTTAAAAAGCCTTTTTACCTTTAAAAGAGCTTTTTTTTAGAAACTATTTGGTTTCTCCGAGTTTTTTTCGTAATTTTGCAGCCAGAAAGTAAACGACATAATCTTTAAGTTCTTAGTAAACAGAGATTTATAGTCTATATCAAGGGATTTGCATCCCATATTCAGGAAAGAATTGCATCCCATGCACAAGTAAGAATTGTATTCAATATAATAAATAATCAAACAAGTAAAAATGAAGAAAATTTACACACTGGCTAATATGGCCAAAGGTATGATGCTCGCTGTCCTTCTGGCAGTAGGCACAACTGCTCTTGCGCAGAATGTTTCAGGTAACACAGAAAACGGTACTGTTGAAGGTACTGAAAATGGTAGCAACGAGAATGAAACTTTCGCTCCTGCTGCTGAAAGCTCTTGGCTCCAACCTGTAAAACTCGTTGGTAATGGTCAGAAGGCTTACATCTACAACGTGGCTACTGAGACTTTTATCACCGGTAAGACTGCTACCGTGAAAAATATCAAGGATGCAGACGTCTGGACGATTGATGGCGATGAAACTCGTAGTTTCACTTGCGATAATGAGTCAAAAGATCGTCTTTTCTTGGAATATACCTATATATTTCCTGGCCTCCAATGGCATGCAGAGGTTTCTTCTAACGACAAGAGAAAAGCAACAAATTTTACCATCGAAGAAGGTTCTACAGAGAATAGCTATAAACTCACAAAATATAAAAAAATCACATTAAACGGCCCACAAACTGCCTACTTCAGCGTCAGCGGTGAGAAATACGTGGCAAGCCTGGAGCCTTCTATAGACAACGACTGGTATATCATTTCTACCGACCAGAAGGATGTCTATGCAGAATATACTTCCCTCTTCACTGAGGCTGCAAACCTGCTCAAGAACGAGAAGCTGAACGATCAGAAATCTGTTCTGGACGCTATCAAAACTGCATTGCAGGAGACTGCCAAGGGTACTTTCGATACCTCCACCTCTGACATCAATACGCTCAAGACAACTATTGCAGCTGCCAAGAAAGCGATTGAGGACATCACTAACGGTATCAGCAATACCTCTGACAATCTCAAGAATGCAGAAATTACTTCTATCTATAGCGCCAACGGTACCCGCAAAGCTCAGCTGACCAAGGGTATCAACATCGTTAAGATGAGCAATGGTGCCGTCAAGAAGATTTTAGTGAAGTAAACAATAAGATTCAGACGATGGTGATCCAGACCGCCTCGCCCTGATCGCTCGCCGCCATGATGGTGGTGATGAGCTTCGTCAGCGTGGCACGAGAGGAGGTCAACCTGCCCACTATCGTGTTCTCACCCACAAGAATGCAGCCCCGCGTATCTGCCGCCATGTTGCCGCTATGTATGCGTATGCCACTAAATCCCGGCACGCCTACCAGCAGCGGAAGCCAGCGACGGAAGCGGGGCGATTTCGTTATCACCACCGGGTAACTGCCCTCGGGAATGGCCGTCAGACCCACTACCTTGCGAGCCTTCTTGCTCGACTGGCGTCCCAACGATTCGTTCACCAGCTGCGGCGGCAACTTCACGCCCAAGAGATTGCGCCAGGTAGGTTCCAATGTATCACAAAAATAAGTCTGGCGATTGAGCTGGTCGGGATTCTTCAGGGTCCTCACCGACTTTCCACGGTTGTTGACACCCACTTCCATATCCTCATCGCCCAGAATATACAGTCGTCCGATGGTATATTCTTTTTTCTTAGCAATTCTTTTCAATATTAATTCCATCTTTTCTATATTTTAGTTTGATAAAATAGGTATTTTCAAAACTGACATTACTGAAATTGACATCGGTCTGAGCTGGACTGCCATCAGGAAGAACTTCCTGAACGTTTTTCCGCTCAATATATCCCCGATGAACCCAGTTGTTGATCATCACTCGTGTTCCCTTCTGTCCCAATCCATACTCCAGGCGGATGGCCATTGCCTCCTGATAGGAGAACTCATCCGGCAGCAACTGCAGGAGATTGGCTGGTCCACGGCGGCTCGATTTCACGCCCCCATCCTCGGCCTTGGCAATGGCATCTCCGAAGAAACGCATCTTGCAGTAGAGGTCGTAGCGCAGGCTCCAGCGGATGAATTCATCCATCTCCGGCTCCCACTTGCAACCGTTGGCCACGTAGAGCACACAGGCCTTCAGATAGGCAATGACATTGGCTCGAAAACTGAGATTCTCGTAGATGCGGTTCTGCGTCATGCGGGCAAAATCGGCATTTTCCTCCTTCAGTTTCAGGGCGAGCTGGAAGGCCTGATCACATTCCACCAGTCCGCTCGTCTTACAGAGATTTTCGATGTAAGGGCGCAGAGCCTCACGGAAATCATCACCATAATAGCCATAGACGGGCATCTCGGCTCCTATCTCTCTTTCGGGTATCGTACAGAAATTGATACGCGAGATAGGACCATCAGTGAGCACGCGGGAGAAGTAGCGCAAACCCTTCTGGATGGTGGTAGATGCATTCCAGTTGAAGCGGATGGTGACGCGCTCCGTGACGCTGGATGTACCCACGCGGGTCTGACCATACTGGTTGGCTGGATCGAAGGCAAGACACATGATGCGGAACTGCTGGTTGCCCTGACCACGGAGTGCATCAAACTGATCTATTTCATTGAGCGAAGTATAGAGAAAATGCTCTTGCGCCTCTGCTGTTCGCATCACGAAAGCAGGATTGGTCATGTCGGCATCTATCTCCTGAATCACGAGGTTCTCCGGTCGCTTTCTCTTGTCCTTGTTGGCACCCTTCCGGGTCACCTCGTCCTTCCATGCTTTCTCCCTTGCCAGGTTTTCCCGGTCTCGCTTGCGGATGTCTTCCATCACATAACTGATAGGCATCTGCACGCACGATTTTCCGGCTCCAGTTCCGGCAAGCAGACAGGTCATCAGCGTGGCCTCATGCTCCACATTGTCGATATACTTGAAGCGGGTTTTCCAGAGATGCGTGGCGAGCGACGGGAACACGGCATGTGCCACGGCTGGCTTATAGACTTCGGGCGTGCGACTCACGAGCAGGGCGATGAGAGCGGGCAGTTTCTCGGGCATCGGAGGCGGTGCGGGATAGTCCTCCTCCTGGTTCTGCTGCGCCATCTCCTTACTGCCGAGCCTTTCAGCCTGCGCATTGATGCGGATCACCTCGCGCGACATGGGCTTGCAACTGTCGTGATAGCGGGCATAGAAGTCGCTGATGAGCTGCTGGCAGTCACGCTCCTGTGCAAAGGCGGGCATGCGCTGCTCCACCACCCTTCTGAGTTCCTCTTCGCCCATCATCCTGCTGGCTCCGGCACTCATGATGGCGAGGAGCGAGGAGTGGCGCGAACCTACGGCATTGATATCTACTTCTGCCAACCCAGCCTGCGCCCTAAAGAGGTCGAAAGCGATAAGATTCTTATCATTTCCATGATGGCTCCCATCAGGATGAGCAGGAGCACTGCCAACAGCAGTTGAGGTGTGGCTATCAGCAGGATGAGCAGCAGGATGAAGAGGAACTTGAGCGCCTCCCACAGCTGGTTGTTTTTCTCCGGTCTTATCACCGGAAAGTAACGGTTGATTGTCATGATTTTCTGAATTTGAATGTTTTTGATTTTGTGAAGTTTTTTCTGAAAGAGAGGGATTACCGGACGACTGGCTGCTTCCTGAAAGAGAGGGATTTCCGGACGACTGACTGCTTCCTGAAAGAGGAGCCTTTCCGGACGACTGGCTGCTTCCTGAAAGAGGAGCGTTTCCGGACGAGTGGGCGAATGAAGAAGAAATAGTTCCCTGTTTCAAAGCCCGTCCGTCGATGTCAAGACCTCGTTTGCGGAAGGCTTCCCTTCGGAGATTGATTTCGTCTTCTGGCAGAAGGGCATACCAATCGCTGGAACGGTAGATTTCCGAGTCTGCATCCGTCATAAAGATGATGCGTTCGGGCGAGAAGCAGCTCTCGTCACACGGTACGCCCAATGCCTGACAATAGGCTCGCTGCGCTTCTTCGATGGTCATGCCTATCGGCATACGAATGTCGATATGGAGCTTCTTGCGGGCGGAATACTCCAAATGCAGGAGCATTCCCTTCCAGGGATTTTTCTGCCCCTTCTCGGGATTTCTCTGTCCTTTCTCGGGATTTCTCTGCCCTTTCTCGGGATTTTGGTCTGCCGTCACAGCCTCATCCCCGTCATGATTTCCCACCGTAGCAACTCTGTTTTCATTCTCTGCATCAGAACCCCCAGAAGCTGCTCTGTTTACAGTCTCTGCATCAGAACCCTCAGCAGCAGCTCTGTTTACATTCTCTGCATCAGAACCCCCAGAAGCTGCTCTGTTTTCATTCTCTGCATCAGAACCTCCGGCAGCTGCTCTGTTTTCAGTCTCTGCATCAGAACCTCCGGCAGCAGCCGTTGCTCCTTGTTCTCCTGTATCATCAGGAATAAAATCGAGGGAATCCAGCAGCTTCGCCCGCTCCAAAGCCTTTTCTACGAGTTCCTTTTCGTCCACATCAATGGTGGTCTGAAAGAGGAAGCTTTCGGGGATGATGTTTGCCTGACGGCGCTTATTATCCTTGAACTGGTAATAATGGGCACTGCGGAAGGGCAACTGGCTTTTGATGCGCTGCTGAGCCTTGGCAAGTGCTGTAGCATCATGATTGTTGATACTACGGATGGGCTTTTCGCCGCGTATCTGCAATATAGCATCGTGTACCCAGGGGTAACGGATGGTTTTGTCGTACTCCGAGAGAGGCTGGGAAGTGATGCTCCCCTTATTGCCGCCCCGGAATCCATTGAAAGCGATACGGAATCGCTGATTTTCATTTTCTTTTTTCATCATTTATTTAGAAGTTTTAGTAATACTTGGGGGGTTATATAGAACCCACCACCCTTTTTATAAGTTTTAACACAAGTGGGGGGGTCATATAGAACCCACCACCCTTTTCACAAGTTTTAACGCAAGTGGGGGGGCATATAGAACCCACCACCCTTTTCACAAGTTTTAACGCAAGTGGGGGGTCATATAGAACCCACCACCCTTTTTGCAAGTTTTAACGACAGTGAGGGGTATAAGTCTCGTTTCTTCATAGATTTTCTTCATCGGATTTCACGGATGAATCGGAGGCAATCTTGCTTATCGGATTACTCACGGATTTTCGCGGATATTTGGCCGCTGGCCAATGGCTGGCGCCCGAAATATGCTGCTATTGTTTTGTCACGCAGATTTCGCAGATGGCGCAGATTTTTCTTCGTGAGAGTTTTTTGTCCCACAGATTTCACAGATTTTCACAGATTTTTTATAGAATCTCTGTGAATCGCTTTTGTCCGATCTCAGGGGGTATCTGCAACGACCGAACAAGTCGCATCCGCGAAAATCCGTGAGTAATCGCCTCAGCAGGAAACCTCCGAATTAATTCCGTGTCATCCGATGAATAAAAAATCCAATGAATGAAACTAACAAGATTTAACCCTTATCGGAATAGGAACCCAAGAGGCGGAGGCGACTTCGGTCCAGGTCGTGGATAAAGCGGCGACCCTTCTCTGTCCAGACGAGATACATCTGGGTTTTCACGCGAGATCCCGCTTCAGCAGCATACTGGCCACAGCCCCCATAAACATCCTCCGTGCCATATCTCGTACGGCTTTTGGCAAGACCCTGATGGGCATAGTGGGCATAGAGCAGATACTGACCGCTCTGGTAGTACTGCACATGGAGGGAACAGAGCGCACGGTTCAGTTCCTGGGCAGTCATCCCGAGTTCCTTGGCTATCTGAGTGGTGGTGAAACAGGAGATGGAGTCGAGCACATTGTCGGCATAGAAAGCCTTCGGCATCAGTCGGTCGATATCCCCTTCGAGCGAGAGAATCTCCTCGGCACTCTTCTGGATTTTCACCATCTGCTGCCCCACCTTCTCGTTGAGCTGCCTGATGCGCTCATCCTGTTCGGCGATGAGTTTCGTCTTCTCCTCGATGGTGCTCCTCAGGATATTTTCGGTGTTCCTGAAGACGCTTTCCGCCTTTTGGCGCATCTCCTCCTCCGTGTCACCCTGGTTCACCGGGATATAACCGCCCGTCTTGCGTATCTGGGGCAGCACCACGGAGGTAACCCAGAGTTTGAATCGCTGGGCACTTTTCTTTTTGGAACCGAAGATGAGGGAGTAGAGTCCATTCTCATTCACGAAGATCATCAGTCGGTTCTGAATCACTTCGCTGCGGTGACTATAGCTCACCCGGATCTTGGAGGCGATACAGTGTTTCACTGCATCATGTTCGTTAACATGCTGATATACAGCCTGATTGGATCTGCAATACCCAAGCGCATCGCAAACATCCTTACTACAGAAAAGCGGTTCTCCCTTTTCATTAAGTATCGTACGTACCTGACCAAACTCAGGATTATCGAATACCATCACATGAATGGCATTGTTGAGCTCCACGGCCAGACTGCCGCGAGCAATAAAATGATATTTTGTCATAAGCTTTATTGAAATTTAATGTATTAATAATTCATGTTATTACAAATATGAAAACATAATAAATATGTTATCACGTTTTATTTTTTTTATTTTGTATCAACCTTGTAAAAGAGCGGGTGGATACTCTCCGAAAATCTGCCAACAAGGCATAACACGAAAAGCCCACGAACCTCAGAACTCGGCTTGTTCTGAAATCCGTGGGCAAAGGTACTGCGAAAAAATCAAAGCTATTTAGTACGTACTTGGTACGGTCGTACTACATAGTACTAAAAAAAAGTTGTCTGAACTATGAAAATCAGGCTGAAAAATCGAAAAACAGGCTCGATAAAGCTATATCAGGCTGGATTATCTGAAAATCTCCTTGATCCGGTCGTCAAAAGCAGAAATGCTGGGCATCTGTCTGGCCCGATTGTATCCGCTTCTGAGCGAATTGGAATTCTTTCCCCAGAAGCCTCCCATCACCTGCCAGAGATTGTCTATCGCCAGCGTGAATGCTATCTGATAAGCCAGATACCCCATCTCCGCCCACGACAGATTTACGGGAGCATAATGCTCGTCGAGAATATGGATATCGCGCAATGCATCCAGAATGCGCCTGCCTTTCGCGCTCATAAGCACAGAATTGATAGAGGATGCATCAAAAACTGAAGATGGAGCTGGAGTCGAGGATGCATCAGAAGCCGAAGATGTTGCAGATACAGAAGAAACGGCATAATCCGTTTTCTGATTGTTCTGAGACTGATTCTGCGGCTCATTCTGAGACTGAGAAGCATTCTGAGATTGAGGAGCATTCTGAGACTGAGGAGCATTCTGAGACGGATTCTGCTGACCAGAAGGATAGTTGTGATTCACTACATTGCCGGTCAAGGTACCATAATTGGTAAAGGAACCGCCGAAATGAATGTGGATGCCGCCCAGAGCATCGCTTGAAACCTGATTGTTTACTTGTGCGTTGTCATTCGTCATAATTGTATTATTTTTGATATAATGATTCATATTTTCTATAACCTGATTGATATTTTGAATACTATTTACAAGTTGCACTCTCATCTCCATCAGATATTCCTGAGTTTCGCTCCAGGATTCCAAAGTTATTCCTTCTGAAATATTTGGAACCATAGGAGGTTCAGAGCTGAAGGCAGGAGAATCAGAACAAAAGGCTGGAGACTCTGAACTGAAGGCAGGAGAGGCAGATTTTTCGCGCAGCATTTGAGACTCCACTTCGTAAGCCTTCCACTGATGCTCATCAGCCACATCATAGAAGAACTGCCCGATGGTACCTGGCGCCCACGCATGCTCTATCAGCACCGCATAGAAATCCCACATGATCATCTCCATCGTAGTACCCTCGGAATCAAACACGAAAGGATCGCCCTGCACCATAATAGGATAGCAACCCATCAGCGAAGCGGAAGGCAGCAGATACTGTCCATCCATACTCTGACGGGCATGAATCGACTCGTCAATATGCTCAAACACAGCCTCATTACCGCCTGCAGCCTCGCCCGCCAAGGCCCAAGCCACACTCAAAGCCAACAGACATTTCTTCTGCTCGCAACGCCTCTTGAGCGCTGCGTACTTCTTCACAATTCTGCGCAACAGCTCCTCCACCATACTATTTGTGTGAGCCAATACTTCCTGCACCGAAGTGAAGATAAACCTGATGTCTAATTGTCGGTTCGTTAACGTAGTTATTTTATTGAAAACAGTTGTTGTATATCTGAAAGCGGTTATTTATACCGCACACAATATCTTAGGCTAATTTTCTGTGGCAAAGGTAATAATTATTTTTGAAATCAACAAACATATCAAGGATTTTTTTTGAAAAAATTCAATCCAATAAAAATCCCCCCTTCACAGTATCGAGGCAAATCGGAAACTGCAGGGGGGATATCAATATTAGGAAATCTTTCATTCAAGCTTTCATCCTACAAATAAGATTTCATTCAAGCTTTTTCATCCTACAGGAAGGCGATAGTAAGTCCCGCCATTACGATGCTCACCATCGACATGAGCTTGATGAGGATATTCAGCGAAGGACCGGAAGTATCCTTGAACGGATCGCCCACAGTATCGCCCACGATGGTAGCCTTGTGATGCTCGCTACCCTTGCCGCCGAAACTGCCCTCCTCGATCATCTTCTTCGCATTATCCCAGGCACCGCCCGAATTAGACATGAACACAGCCAGCGTAAATCCGGCTGCCAACCCGCCTGTGAGCAGACCTAATACGCCCGCTACACCTAATACCAGCCCCACCACGATAGGTATCACGATGGCCAGCAGCGAAGGGATGATCATCTCCCGTTGGGCACTGCGCGTACTGATTTCCACACACCTGCCATAGTCGGGAGTAGCCTTGCCCTCCAGGATTCCCTTGATTTCACGGAACTGGCGGCGCACCTCCCGCACCATCGATTCCGCAGCCCTGCCCACGGCACCCATCGTGAGTCCACAGAACAGGAAGGCTGCCATCGCACCCAGGAAGGCTCCCACGAGCACCTTCGGATTGATCAGGTTTACCTGGAAGAAATTGATAAAGTCGATGGTAGAGGCATTCATAGGGTCGAAGACATTCCCAGCCGCATCCACATACTGCTTACCGTTCTCCACCGCCCGGATCATGGCTATCTTGATTTCCTCTATATAAGAAGCCAACAGCGCCAAGGCCGTGAGAGCAGCAGAACCGATGGCAAATCCCTTTCCGGTAGCAGCAGTGGTGTTGCCCAAGGCATCCAGTGCATCCGTACGCTCTCTCACCTCCTTGCCTAACCCGCTCATCTCGGCATTACCGCCCGCATTGTCGGCGATAGGACCATAAGCATCGGTGGCAAGGGTGATGCCCAACGTAGATAGCATGCCCACAGCTGCTATACCGATACCATAGAGACCGGTGCTGATAGACTTGGCTGAGAGCGACATATCAAATCCGTTGGCGCAGAGATAGCTCAGCATGATGGCCACGGAAATGGTGACCACAGGTATCATCGTGGAAATCATTCCCGTACCGATACCCTTGATGATCACGGTGGCAGGACCCGTCTGCGAAGCCTCGGCTATCTTCTGCGTAGGCTTGTAACTCTGAGAGGTATAATACTCAGTGGCCTGACCGATGATGACACCAGCCACCAGTCCGCTGATGACAGAGAAGGAAAGTCCGAGCCAGTTTTCAATGCCCAAGAGATAGAGAATCACAAAGGTGGCCACGGCAATGAGCAGGGCACTCACATTGGTTCCTAATCCCAGCGAATGGAGCAAATCCTTCATAGAAGCACCATCCTTCGTACGTACCAGATAGATACCGATGAGGGAAAGGAAGATACCGATGGCAGCGATGATCATAGGGGCGATGACGGCACGCAACTGCATATCACCGTTCATGGCAAATGCCGTAGCACCCAAGGCTGCCGTAGAGAGAATAGAGCCGCAATAACTCTCGTAGAGGTCGGCTCCCATACCAGCCACATCGCCCACATTATCGCCCACATTGTCTGCGATGGTAGCAGGGTTGCGCGGATCGTCCTCCGGAATATTCGCCTCCACCTTGCCCACAAGGTCGGCACCCACATCGGCAGCCTTGGTATAGATACCGCCGCCCACACGGGCAAAGAGCGCCTGCGTGGAAGCACCCATACCAAAGGTAAGCATAGTAGTGGTGATGGTGACGAGGGCTGTGGTTACGCCCTGATATACGGCATTAAGAACAATAAACCAGATGGCGATATCGAGCAATCCGAGACCCACCACGACGAGTCCCATGACGGCACCGCTGCGGAAGGCAATCCGCAGTCCCTTGTCCAGTCCCGTACGCGCTCCATTGGCAGTACGTGCAGAGGCATAAGTAGCCGTTTTCATACCGAAGAAGCCAGCCAGTCCGGAGAAGAGACCGCCTGTAAGGAATGCGAAAGGCACCCATGGATTCTGCACCTTGAGCACATAGGCCATGAAGGCGAAGATGATGGCGAGCACCGCAAAGACGATGGTTACCACCTTGTACTGCTGCTTGAGATAAGCCATAGCACCTTTTCTCACGTGCATCGCAATCTCTTTCATTCTCTCGGTTCCCTCATCCTCTTTCATCATGCTGCGGAAGAAGAACCAGGCCATGCCCAATGCTACGACACTGGCTATCGGGATGAGCCAAAATACGGTTGGAATGTTGTTCATAATGGTATATTTATAGGGTTTCTAATTATCTTAGTTTTAAAAGATTGACTGAGCCCACTTGAAAAGTCAGAGCACTATCAATTTGAAAGTTAAACAGCAAAAATAAGCCAAAAACAGGCTCGTAAATGCAATTTTGAATTGCCTTTTTTTATTGGACAGTAGTGAATTATGATAAATCGAGTTACTTCATTAAAACTGATTTATTATTGTAGCCATAGCCGATAATCTTGACATCTACTTTTGAATGGATTAAAGTTGGTGAACCTTGTATCTTGTATTGGAAGTAGATTGTATCTATTTTCTCTGTTGTGGCTATTTTGAGAGTTTTAACTTGATTGAATATTCCCAATGTTATCTTTTTGAATTTTTTATTGTCGCAAATAACCACTCTTTTTTTTACAATATATCCTCGTTGGTCTGTCTTGTACTCAATAGCAACGTATGCCTCCAAATTATTTTTTTGAAACTCAATAGGATATTTACATTTTCTTTTCAATTCGTTTATAAACAACTCTTTATTTCTATAGTCAGGATTACCAGTGCTTACTTGGCATACATCAAATAGTTGCGGAGATGTTCCCACAAGAGACACATTAGTATTGGAGTTGCGTGAACCAAATACTACCAAAACTGTCAATAATATAATACCCACTAATTCCTTCATCTTTATTCTATCTGATTTTATCTATGACTCCACTTTAAAATGTGGAGTCTTGTATTAAATCATTAGCACTATAAAACATCTAAAAAAACAAATAATTTTATCAGAAAAGGACACACCAGAAGATATAATATTACATCACTATGATGCGTCCTCTTCAACTTTATTTCAGTCTATAAATTATTTCAAATTCATTAAATTTCTAATTCATCAAGGCAGATATCTGCTCCTCTGTCAGACCCGAAGCCTGAACAACCTTATCCATAGGTATACCCATGGCAAGAAGATTCTTGGCAATTTCGAGTTTTCCTTCAGCTCTACCTTCAGCTCTTCCTTGCTCTCTTCCTTCAGCTCTTCCTTGCTCTCTGCCTTCAGCTCTACCCTTTTCTATTTCCATGCGCTTCTGCTCCTCCTCCCATTTCTGGGTGGCATACAGGTCACGCATCACCTTGATGTCCTCGTCATATAGCTCTCGCTCCTCAGGAGTGAGCTTTCTGAGGTCACCTATCTCAGCCAGCATACGGAAGACTGGATATTTGTCCACAAAAGGCATTTCCTTCAACTTTTCCATATTCTTAATTATATATATCCAACAATCAAACAAGTCGTCCTCACACTCCGAAGCCTGCCGCTTCTCAAAGAGCGGCAACTGGAGAAATGTGAGGCGCATTTTCTCAAAGCCAAACTTCAGTCCAGACAGTTCGTAGGTCTTTCCCTCTGCCGTTTTCTCTTTTACCTCTTCGAGCAACCCTAAACCGATATCGGTTCTGAACTGGTGGGGAATACCCGTCTTAACCTTGAAATCCATGAAGCATACGGTATAGACCGGCGCCAGATGGAAATCCCATGGACTACTGCGTACTCCCTGCTCTACAATCGCCTTGGAAGTATAGAAAATAGCACGGTCCACAAAATATTTCTGCTCCTTCTTCTGCATCTCTACGATGATATGTCGTCCGTCTTCTGTAATACATTTTACGTCAAAGACTACGCCTCGCTCATCTTCATTGTGACGTATCTGTTCGGTATTCACAAACTTTACGTCTCTGATTACAAACTCGCCTTCAAACAGTCCGTTCAGGAAAGTAATCAGGCATTCCTTGGTGTCCTCACTGCCGAAAATGCGCTTGAAAGCCCAGTCGGCACGTGGATTGATGAATTCCGCCATATTTGTTAATATTTAAATTTGTTCGCACTTGTAAGCACATAATTGCGTTCTGAGGACAAAGATACGGTTTATTTTCTAAACTTGCAAGTCTTAAGGCTGTTTTTTTTTCGTTTTTAAAAAAAATAAACTGACATTACTGATATTGATATTGGGTGATAGAAAACTGAATGATACAGCAAGAATGAAATTTTCATCATAAGGTTGCTAACAATGAGATGATGATAGAGCGATGTCAATTTCAGTTTATTCAGTTTTTAATTTGGGGGTACAAACATCTACTTACTATTTAAAAGGATATTTTTTATATTATATATTATATATATATAATAATATAATATACGTTTAGTTTCGAAAAATAATAGGCACAAAAAAAACTGAATAAACTGAAATTGACATCGCTTAAGACTGTTCTTTTGCTTGTGAAAAATCAAGATTTTCAAGTAAAATTCAAGATTTTCTTAAAAAAACTGGGTTTTCTTGAAAAACAGGAAAGAATTTCAGAAAATCAGGCAATGATCACAGGAAAAGAAGCAAGCGTCTTTGAAAAGGATTTTTTGAGTTTCAGAGGAGTTTTTTAGATAAGGTTACAGATTGTAAGCAAAATCAAAGATAAATGAGATAAGAAAGGAATAAGCAATAGGTTATAATTCTGATATATAGGCACATAAGACTGCTTACAATATGAAAAAACATAGTTTAAGAAAAGGAAAAATATAGATTTGCGCCCCGCAAAACTATACTTTACAGTTTTTAACATTTGATTATTTTCAAAACTCACGTAACTCGGCGATTTAATTTGGCTGCAAAAGAAAAAAGCAGTACCTTTGCATCAGAAATCAGAACAAGAGCAATACTGGTTCTCCTGTCTGAAACTGGTTCTTCTATCAGAAAACTGGCTTACTATAGGAACTGGTTCTTCATCTGAAACTGGTTTTTCATCTGAAAGAGAAGAATTCATTCACATATTTATATTATTAACCCTTTAAAAACTAAAAAATTATGGCAAAACGAGGAACATTGAAGTATCGTAAAATTACTCGCACTCCACAGAGTGGAGAAAATGCAAACAAGAAAATGTGGTACGCCACCACCGTAACCGACCGAGAAGTGAGCTTTGAGGATTTCGTGACCCACGTATCCGAGCACAACTCTCCTTACTCTCGAGGCACTGTCCACGGAGTTTTGATGGACACACTCGACTGTCTGCAGGAACTCATCCTCGACGGCAAGAGCGTACGTTTCGCCGACCTCGGTCTCTTCTCCATCGGCATGACTTCCAAGGGTGTGGAGTCTAAGGACAAGGTTTCTGCTGCCAGTGTAGAGGGCGTTCACCTCATCCTGCGCAATACCAAGTCTTGGAGCAACACAGAACTTCGCAAGAAGTGTCGTATCGAGGAGTACAACGCCTACGGAAACACCGAAGATACCGGTAATACGAATGGCGATGACCCAAATCAGGGCGGCGACTCAAATCAGGGCGACTCTACGCAAGGCGGAGGTTCTAACACAGGAACCGAGGGAAGCGGTTCTCAGGGCGGTTCTCAGGGAAGCGGAAGCAACCCATCCGGTGGCAACACTGAGGGAAGCGGAAGTGACGACGGATCCTATGAATTGAAGTAATCCCCACTCTCCTTCTCACCAAATCGCAGCATAAACTGCTAATTCATTCATTATTAACCCTTTAAAAACTAAACAAAATGAAGAAAGAAACTTGGAAAACAATTCTGCAAATCGCAATCAGCGTATTGACTGCACTGGCTACCACTTTGGGCATTACTTCGTGCAGTCTGTAAAATCAAATAAGTGCAGCCGACAAAGGCTGAAAGCAAAGCCGAAAAAAGGCTGAAAACCAAAGCCGAAAAAGGCTGAAAACCAAAAGAGGGTGTGTCAGAAATTCATGACACATCCTCTTTTTTTTATTTCATCAAAGTTTTTTCTTCATCAAAGTTTTTCTTCCTATGGGTTTTACTTCTCCAAAGCCTGCAAATCCTGATAGAACCAGACATTCATCTGATTGGCTCCTCTATGATTCCAAGCATAATAAGGAATCAAGGTGAGCTTCTGATTCTTCACGGAAACCTTGCCATCAGCAGCCTGATCGAGCACCTGAGCAGCGGTCTGGATAGCCTTCACTGAGAACGCAGGAGCACCCTTAGTCTCAGTATTAGAGATGCTATAACCATCTATCACAGAAAAAGCTGGATTCTTGTCTACAACGCTGCGAAGAACAGGAGCACCATCATTATCCACTGCCTCTGCGCAATATACTAATGGTCCACGCTCTACAGCCACCTTGCCTCTGTCGTCAGCCACCTTTCCGTTAGCCACAACCGTGCGTACAGGCATATCAAAATGGATGCGGATCACATCACCCTTCTTGATATTCTTCACAGGCAGATAACCCTTGTTGGCAGCCAGATCAGCCTCCACTGCCTTGCCGTTCACGCTCACGCTATAAGCAGGCTTCTCGGTATCACTATACTTATAGAGGTCGCTCGGAACCACCTGATTGCGAACCCATCCAGGAATGCGCACCAGCAGATTGGCACCCTTCACGCCACTCTTCTTTACCACAATCTTGATATCGCCATCCCAAGGATACTCAGTAGTCTCCTCCAGCACCACTTCCTTGCCCATCACCTGGATAGAAGAAGTATTTCCGGCAAAGAGATTCACATAGATATCCTTGTTCTTCACGCCATAGAGATAACCCGGCAATGAAGGGATGAAACGGCTCAGATTGCTCGGACAGCAAGCGCAACCAAACCAAGGTTGACGGGTGGTAGTGCCATCGGCATTAAACTTGTATTTGCCATCGCTCGACAATGGATTTGGATAGAAGAAGCGGCCTCCGTCCATGCTCATGCCCGAAATCACACCATTATAAAGTGTGCGCTCCAGACAGTCGATATACTTGCTCTCGCCATGCAAGAGGAACATGCGCTCATTGAGATATACCTGAGCAATGGCAGCGCAAGTCTCGTTGTAGGCAGTCATATTAGGCAACTCATAGTCGGCTCCGAAAGCCTCTCCGGCATGACGGGCACCCACACCGCCCGTGAGATAATACTTCTTGGAAACGATATTGTTCCAGATGCGGTCGATGGTCTTGATATAATCCGAATCACGTGTCAGGGCAGCCACATCAGCGATTCCGGCATACATATATCCGGCACGCACGGCATGTCCCCAAGCCTGATTCTGCTTCAGGATAGGCTTGTCGCTCTGGCTGTAGATATCGTGGATAGAGGTGGTACCGCGGGCATCGAGGAAGTATTTAGCCTCGTCGAGATACTTCTTTTCGCCGGTGAGAGTATAGAGGCGGGCAAGCGCCATTTCGGCTATCTGATGGCCCGGCACAACCCTGTGCTGACCGGCTTGAGGACCCACTTCCCTGATCACACAGTCGGCATATCGCTTGGCAATATCGAGGAATTTTCTGCTGCCCGTAGCCTGATAATGGGCGCAGGCTGCATCCACCATGTGACCGAGATTATAAAGCTCATGGCTCAGCACTTCCACCTTGCTCCAGCGGGTAGCGCCCGACCAGCCGTGAGGATGTTTCGGATTGATGGTACGAGCGGTATAGAGATATCCGTCAGGCTCCTGCGCAGCGCCCACCACATTGAGCACACTGTCGATATAGGCCTTCATCTTCTTGTCGGGATAGGTCTGCAGGATATAGCTGGCTCCCTCGATGGTCTTATAGACATCGGTATCATCAAAAGAGAAGCTCATAAACTTGCTCACGTCCCACTCCTTGGTATCGAGACCGGCATGTCCGGGATGCTGCAAGGTATAGGCAGCCATCTCAAAATTCTTGTAGCGGTGCTCGCTCTCACACTTGCTGAAAGCCAACGGCACAGTTACCTCTCGGGCAGCCTTCAGACGCGCACCCCAAAAGGTATTCTGAGCGATTTTCACACTAGTAAAGGGTACCTGAACAAAGGGATAACCATTGTCCAAAACCTTGGTTTTCCGGGATGCTGAACTCTTAGACTTCGCTGAAGAAGCCTTGGCTAAAGCATTCGCAGACTTGGCTGAAGAAGCCTTGACTAAAGCATTCGCAGACTTGGCTGAAGAAGCCGTGGCAGCCATAGCCGAAGCCTGCAACGCAGCAGGAGCAAACATTGCAGCAGAAAGTAAGACTGCAGAAAAAATTCTTTTTTTCATCATTTTATTAGGTATTTTATAGTTATATTATTGTTGCGACTAATAAATCTATCCATAGTTGTATCAGAGTCCCGATATGGATGCAGAAACCCAAAATGGATGCAGAAACCAAAATGGATACAGAAACCCAAAATTGGATGCAGAAACCCAAAATGGATGCAGAAACCAAAAATGGATGCAGAAACCAAAAATGGATGCAGAAACCCGAATTGGATGCAGAAACCCAATTATTATATAATACGATTAACGTAGCATATTTACTTTTTAAAGTGTGAAATCGACAACAAAGTCGTTTTCGACTGCAAATATAATAAAAAAATTAAAACAAACAGATAATTATAAGTAAAAAATGAGCATTTATCACGAAAATCACAACAAATACCCATTTATAAGAATCATTACACCCTATCGGGAGTAGCCTATATTTTTAAAGCTTATTTTATACCCTATCGGGATGAAAATAAATGTTTAAAATCCATTTTTGCTACTCGCAGCGATGTCAATTTCAGTAATTTCAGTTTTTTTTTGCATAAACAAAGAAAGAAAGGTTCAAGAAACTATCCAAGCCCCCTTAAAAATCAAGAACCCTTTAAAGAATTTCAAGCCCCCTTAAAGAAAACCAAGAACCATTAAAAAAAACTCAAGAACCCCTTAAAGAAAATCAAGAACCCTTTAAAAAAATCCCCAAAACCTTTTAATAAAAGAT
>ERZ1026882.263-NODE-263-length-34714-cov-24.842407_pt1 | contig 34714 bp, 26 predicted proteins | sample MGYA00380171_ERZ1026882 | MGnify/ENA primary metagenome ERZ1026882 (study PRJEB33269, sample SAMEA4719807) | human gut metagenome | biome: human-associated habitat; feature: organic feature; material: feces | place: Cameroon | collected 2013-10 ...
TTTATTTATGAGTCACTTAATTAACGGCCATTTTACACCGGCCTCTCTTTTAAAATTTGCCGCACCTTCCATCATTATGATGATGTTTATGTCGTTATATACGATTATCGACGGTATTTTTATTTCACGTTTTGTCGGCAGCAATGCCCTGTCCTCTATAAACATTGTTTATCCAATCATTAATATTGTTTTTGCCATTGGCACCATGCTGGGCACCGGTGGCAATGCCATTATCAGCCGTTACATGGGGGAAGGCAAAGATAAAGAAGCCAAGGAATGTATGACCCAGTTTGTGGTCATCAGTCTGCTCATCAGTGTTGTCATTCTTGTGCTGACCCATATGAATCTGACTTCTATTTCCAGAATCCTGGGAGCCAGCGATCTTCTGCTGGCTTACTGCGACAGTTACCTTTCTGTCGTCGTCAGCTTTGCACCGGCAGCCATCCTGCAATGTCTGTTTCAGTCTTATTTTGTTACTGCAGGCCGACCAAACCTTGGCCTTGTTCTGACGATGATCGCAGGTATCCTGAATGCCGTTTTGGACTATGTTTTTATCGTTGTTTGCCAGATGGGCATCAGCGGAGCTGCCCTTGCCACAGGTATCGGTCAATCCATTCCGGCTATCGCCGGCCTGCTGTTTTTTACATTTTCGAAAGGTTCTCTGCATTTCACCCATTTCAGACTCCATCTCAGGGAACTTGGACAGGCCTGTTATAATGGTTCCTCTGAAATGATCTCACAGCTGTCCAATGCCATTGTTACATTTCTGTTCAATATTGTCATAATGCGTCTGGCCGGCGAACAGGGTGTCGCTGCCAACTCGATTTTACTGTACGGACAGTTCCTGTTCAATGCCTTTTATCTTGGATTTTCCATCGGCATCGGACCGATCGTCGGTTTCCAGTACGGCGCAGGCAACAAAAAAGAACTGAAAAATATCCATCGTATTGCTTTCCTCTTTGTGGGTATTTCCTCAGTTCTTCTGACAATCGCTGCCGTTACATTATCCACACCAATTGTTTCCGTCTTTACACATGATGCGGATACTTTCCGGCTGGCTGCTCCGGGATTTAAGATTTTTGCCATTAACTTCCTGTTCAGTGGTTTAAACATTACTTCCTCCGGATTTTTCACCGCCTTATCCAACGGTCTGATTTCCGCAATGATTTCCTTCTGCCGAACACTTGTATTTATTGTATTGAGCTTGTTGATTTTGCCGACTTTCCTTGACTTAACCGGCGCATGGATTGCCATTCCGGTGGCAGAGTTTTTGACACTGCTCCTGTCGACGGTCATGCATGTACGGTATTTCTTCCGGCCTGGAAAACAGAATTACTTTATTTGACGCTGTGAAAACAATGCTGCGAAATCCCTAGTCTACGAAAGGTGCAGCAAAAGCCCTATTCAAAGCAGGAACGCTCGCACTGCACCTTTTCGAATTTTATGCTTTCGCAGCTGTTTATTTAGACTTCATTTAAATATCACAGCTTTTAAATAAAATTAGCCGACACTATTTTTCATCCGTAAGAAATATCTTATGATTTTATTTTTATCAACTATGTAGAATACAGATTTATACTGCTTTCCTGCATTCTCTGCTATTAACCAGTTGTATAAGGCCATTCATAGCCTTATCAAACAGTACAGTATAAACAGAACCAAAGACATTGGCGCCGATTCGGAGAGCGACCGCTCCTGCCGCACCAAAGAGGCCGGAAGCGATGGAGAGGGCGCCGAAGGTATTGAAGACTGTCTGCCATGCGTATCCTGCAGAGTAACCAACACCAATTCCGCCAATGATGCCGATATAAGGATACATGGATGGCGGAAGTATGTAATACAATACAAGGAAAATCAGACAGCCGACGATGTTATACGGACCTCGCTTTTTGGCACGTTCGACAATATCCGACGAAAACGGCAGACAGACGGACATGCATGCAATGCCGGCCCACATGGCTCTCGGTAGCCCCAGCAATGAGAAAATCAGCAACGCTGTTGAAACCACCAGTGTCAGTTTGATGTACCACCAGTTTCTGGCCGAACGAATATTGAATTCTCTGAAAATATCCAGAAAATGTCTTCTGTAAGGACGCTTGCGCTAATTGTAGATGAATTATACGGGTATAATCAAGTATTGTATTCTGGTTATTTATCTATCTTAGAAACAGAAGATTTAGTTCAAATGGACATTTCAATTTACTTTACGGGCAAAATTATTTACGATACAAAAGAGTAACAAATTCCAGTTGTGCGCCCAGCTAAGGGTGTGTAACCAAGTCGGTGGGAATCCGATTTATCCAAGGTCTAGCCAGCCAGATAATAGCGAGTCTTGGGATGTTGTTGGTAACAGCAACTGACAAGCGTAGACAGCAAGAAAGCAGGGTTGCAATGCTATTGAGCCTCGAAAAGTTAACTTCAGTAGGCCGACGTCTTAACTGGTGCGGAAGGCAACAGCACACAAGTCATTATGGCGAGAATTGTGTGGCGCTGCGGGGTCAAAGGGCCAATCATGCTTGACATTGTGGGTACACATCAACTGGGGAGAACCTGCCGTTTCTCGAAAAAGAGTATGAAGTATCAACTGAAAATGGAGAGCTTCAAATGGATAACAGGTAGTCGGACAGTCTCATAGTACTGATGAAATCGGGTAATGCCGATGGAGGGAAGGGGACTGCATAGTAACGGTCTTTCTGAGGACACATTATCCGTACTCAGGGACGGAGGAAATAATGGGAACGAAATTAGAAAGAATAGCTGAAATATCGGCAGAAACAAAGAAACCTGTATTCACATCCATATATCACTTGATAAATGCAGAATTGCTGAAACAATGCCATAAAGAATTAGATGGCAAAAAGGCAGTTGGTGTTGATAAGGTGACAAAGGAAGAATACGGAAAGAACCTCGATAGAAATATCGAAGACTTAGTACAGAGGTTAAAGAACAAATCTTTTAAACCACTCCCATCATTGAGGGTATATATTCCAAAGGGAAATGGAAAAATGCGACCGCTGGGAATAGCCTCTTACGAGGATAAGATTGTCCAAATGGCAGTAAAGAAAGTACTAGAAGCAATTTACGAGCCAAGATTTCTGAACTGTATGTATGGATTTAGACCAAACAGAGGTTGTCACGAAGCGGTAAAAGAAGTATATCAGAGAATCAGTTATGGGAAAATCAGCTACATAGTGGACGCTGATATTAAAGGATTTTTCGATCACATTAACCATGACTGGATGATGAGATTTCTGGAATGGCATATTCAAGACCCAAATCTGCTCTGGCTGATAAAGAAATATTTAAAAGCTGGAATAATGGAAGATGGAAAATTTGAATCAACAGAGGAAGGTTCAGCACAGGGTTCAGTCATGAGTCCGATGCTAGCAAATATATACATGCATAACGTGTTAACGCTGTGGTTTAAATTTGTGGTGAAAAAGACGTTAAAAGGAGACTGTTTTCTGGTGAATTTTGCAGATGATTTTGTAGCTGGATTCCAGTATAAATCAGAAGCAGAGTGGTATTATTCAGCCCTGAAAGAGAGGATGGAACAATTCAATCTTGAGCTGGAAAGCAGTAAAAGCAGGTTGATTGAATTTGGGAGATTTGCAGAAACCAACAGACTATCCAGAGGAATAGGTAAGCCAGAAGCATTCGATTTTCTAGGTTTTACTTTCTATTGCGGGAAAACGAGAAAGGGAACATTTGCATTAAAGTTGCAGACATCTCGAAAGAAGTTTGAACGTAAGCTGAAAGAATATAAACTATGGATATATGATAATCGGAACCGTCCGGTCAGAGAAATCATAAAAGAGCTGAATGTAAAGCTTGTAGGTCACTATCGCTATTATGGAGTAACATGGAATTATAGAAGATTATGTGCATTCTTACACAGAGTACAACAATTCCTGTTTAAAGCGGTAAATCGTCGAGGTTGCAGAAGAGCCTATACATGGGGTGGTTTTTGGGAAATGCTAAAGTGTTATCCGCTTGCGAAACCAAAGACGTACTATTGCTTATATTAAAGTGAATGTTATTATGAGGAGCCGTATGCGGGAAAGCCGCACGTACGGATCTGTGAGGGGCTAAAGTTGCAAGGCTTTAGTCTACTCGACTGTCGGTACGAAGAAAAAGGTGCAAAAATGTATTGATAAGATTAGCGGTCAAGGCGAGAGGGAGTGAGGTGTAGATATTGACATCAAAAAGGCACTCCCTTATACTTGACGGAAAAAGGTAAAAAAAACTCATTGATAAGATTAGCGGTCAAGGCGAGAGGGAGTGAGGTGCAAAAGACTATGGCAAAATACACCAAAAGGAGAGATAAAAGAGGGTATGAGTGGAAGTCTGCTTATCGGGAGAAAGAAGCCCTTATGTTGGAGAGGGAATACACGGAGGAAGTCCAAAAGGGAAGAAGTAGCGTGGCGGATTGGACGTTGAAGCAGTGGAAAGGCGCACAGAAGTCCAAAAGAAGAAAATATGTACATGGGAACAGCTGCCAGGCAGGCGTCTGTTCCCACAGATAGAGATTATCAGTTAGTCTTGCTGCATATGCCATTGCAAGGTCCGGTGCATGCACCAGAGGAAGTCTGGCTGTTATTGCTATTATTACAAGTGCTCTGGCAGGCTGTGCTGTTAGTATTAAGAGTGTCGGTGCAGTCATTCATGCAAGGCTTCTTGCAGTCTTTCTTTAAGTTACCTTCGCATGAAGGTGGGCTTAAATCGAGAGGCTTGATGGCTCTGTCTAAGAGGTTGCCGCAAACGAACTTGATGCAGTCAGATTCTTCACCGGAAACAATGCTTCCCTTAGGTGTTGAGATTCTGCCGGCGCTTGTTACGCGGTATCCACAGAAGTAAAGGCTCTGTAAGATGAGAGTGAGACCTACAGTGATTTCGTCGTCTGTAGTATCAAGACCTAAAAGCTTAGGTATTGCATAGAGATTGAGTCCCTGGGTTACAACATTGTCAGATGATAAGAAACCTATACTGTTAAGTGCAGGCGTATAAACAGGTGGAGTTGCGTTATTCGAGTTGTAGGAAACTCCGTAAGGAGCGAATATTTCAAGGGTGACAGATGTTGGATTGGTATCTTCATCATAAGTTGCAGCAGTAGTTGAGTTAGGAAGGTAGACTGCCGTTGGGGTAAGAGTTGCTAATGCCCTGCATGACTCATCATAAAGCGTTACTGCAAATGTTACAGTAAGGTTGGCAAGTTTCACAGAGTAGCAGTTAGGTCTTCCGGCTATCTGGGTGATTTCAACATTTTCATCACCATAAGTGTAGGCTATATCTATAACACTGACTGATGCGTTGGTAGCTGTTGGATAAGTCGTTGAAATATCTGTGCCGACAGCGAATGTGGTACACAGATTAATACCTATCTCATCATAGATAAGAGGGGCAAGAATACTGAGTTCATCGGGTGAACCGCATATAGGGTTCGTGCACACATCAAAGCAGCCATTAGGCATGTTCTGCACAATATTGCTTACAATGCGGGTAGAACCACATTTGCTGCATTTACATTTAGCCATTATCTTTTCCTTCTTCGTTTCTTTACTACATTATATGTTCTATCTACATTCGCGTGACCATATAATAGTATAAAAACGGGAGTGTCCTTTTATGGCAAATGTATACACAGCCGGCAGTGACAGACGGCTTATAATCTATAGTATATCACGATATATATTTTTGAGAACGGCGTACATAGACGGTATAGAACGCCCGATAATGCTTGTGTCAGACTTTTTGGACGGACTTTCAGATGTTGTGGTGGGAGACACAATATATTATGCGTATCAGAACCAGAACGGAGATATTCTTGTTAAAAATGTGATGAATAATGAAGCACTTTTTCATGTAAAAAGCAGCGAGAATCCAGATATGCACTGTCCACAGCTTGTAGTAAATAACGACAGACTGATGCTTTTTTACATGGTGACAAACCCGCTTACGGACAGACTGTCGCTGCGAGCTGTCTACCCGCTGGAAGAAGGTGAAAGTCTTAATATTCCTGTGGATTGTGAAAATGTTGATATGTATGAAGTGTTTGGAATGCAGGGAAAAGCATTTTTGTATGTAGACAGTTTCTACGAAATAACATCAGATGGGAAATTCATTAAATGTCAGGATACAGACATGCTGATGCAGAATGAACAGAAAATATCAGAGTACGAAAACCAGCTTAATACATATATGCAGGAAAACAGACAGGCAATACAGACAATAAGCCAGCTTGAGGCAACAATAGAAAGTGTAAAGGTACAGTATAATGAACTTATGGAGACGGCAATTGCGTATAGGGATGAGGCAATTAAGTGGCGCAGTAAGTTCATATAGACACAAACTTTATATTATTAAGTCACCCACCGCCACCCACCCCTCAGGCACACACTGGTCCACAGGGGCTGGAACACGTTAAGAATTGCTAATTTAGCAGGTGGTGCTTTTGGCTTTTTCTATTGTTTGTGTTCATTCGACATCTGTACACTTCCGTCATTGTGTCCGCCTGTGACCTACGCCCGATATATTGCGAACTGTGTGGGAGTTAATGCCGCTATATACATAAGGGCGGTGTGCTAAAGCTCGTTCAAGCGGAGCGCGTTTGATTTAGCACACCGTAATAAACTTTGTAGATGGCGGCATTTACTCCCACTAAGTGCAGCAATCCTTGAGGGCGTATGCCACAGGAGGACACAATGCCAGAAATGTTCATCTGCGAATGGACACAAACATTAAGCCAAAAGCACCACCTGATAAATTAACGCAATTCTAACGAATCGTTCCAGACCCCTGCGGACCAGTGCGCGCCTGAGGGGTGGGTGGCGGCGGATGACAACAAAATATAAAGTTTGCGCAAATATTTATTGAAATCTTCCTCCATAATTGCGATAATAATACAAATGGAGGAATTATGGATAACAGGAAGTTGAACAGAAGGAATTTATTACTATTATTATTTGTTTTGGCGGCATGCGTTGTGGGTGGCCGCTCTATATTTGGGTTCTTTGCACTGCTTACAGGGTATGAGACTGCGACGACGGAAGTATCTGCATTTGCAGCATCTGAGATGTATATGATGTTTCTTTTATTTCTTGTATGCATAATCGGAGGCATTGTTATGAGCTGTCTTAGTAAGGCTAAGGTGAGCAGGACATTTTTTCTGATACGCAATACGGTGCTGATTGTGGCACTTGTGCTTGGCAATATGTCTTTTCCTAATATAACAATCATGAGTACGGTTGTTATGTCTAAGTATATAGGCGATACTGGAATGTATGATTTTGCAATCAGTTCACCGCTTCTTGTGTCAGCGTTAAGACAGCCATATCTGTTCTATACATACATGGCAGCAGAGGGGCTTATGATTATTCTTGCGTGTGTCACAGTGTATAAGTATATTGTGGACAAGAAAAAGAACAGTAATTATAATAATATGTACATGTAAATGTGTCTGCTGCACTAATAAGGTGTGGCAGACAATTTTTGCGCAGTTAACAGATGCACTTAATATGCCGGTTTATATGCGGGAGATAATAAAATGAAGGTAATGACACCACATTATTATAAGGATTTCAGATGCATTGCAGGAGCCTGTACAGATACATGCTGTGCCGGCTGGGATGTCGATGTTGATAAGGATTCTTACAAATATTATAAAACAGTTAAAGGTGCTTTTGGAAAGCGTCTGAAGAGTGTAATGGTACCATCACAGGACGGAGAATGTACATTTACACTGAAAGAAGGAGGACGCTGTCCTTTCCTTAATGATGATAATCTGTGCGATTTATATATAGAACTTGGAGAGGATAAGCTGTGTGAAACATGTGCAGAGTTTCCAAGATTTATTAATGATTATGGCAATATAAGAGAGATTGGCATAGCACCCTCGTGTAAGACAGCTGGTGAGCTGATGTTTTCTTACAAAGATGAACTTACATTTGATACGGTTGAGGATAACAGTCTTACTCCGGAGCCTAATGATATAGATGCATATACATATATGCAGCTTCGGCAGGCAAGAATAGTGGCTTTCGGTATAATATCAGACAGGGATATAAATATATTTGAGAGACTGGCATTGTATATTGATTATGCAAAGCGTATCCAGAAGCATCTTGATGCTGAAAGGGACGAGCTTATAGCTGGGGTTGCAAAGCGGTTCTGCGGACTGGATTACAGAGAGAATCTGCTGGCTAAGTTAAAGAGTAGGGACATAGCGTCACCTGCCAAATCACAGGACAGTGGCATAAAGCAGCCTGACAAGTCAGACAGCAGTGCTATAAAGTCAGAGGCTTATGAACCACATGGCACAAGACTGATAAAAGGTCTGCGGCATTTCTTTGATGATTTCAAAGGAATGGAGGTAATCAATCCTGACTGGAATATTCATGTGGCAAGAGTAAGACAGTTTCTTGATGGTCTGGCGGATGATTCTGAGCTTGCAGCGGTAATGAAAGATTACCATGCGGGAAGCGAAGCATTTGCACATGAATATGAGCAGCTTGCAATGTACTATGTATATAGATATATGCTTGACGCAGTTAATGATTATGATGTCCTGCTTAAAGCAAAGAATGCGGTTATCGGCATACTTGCCGTGGACATAATGGCAGCAGCTAATCAGGCGTCCGGCTGTATTCCAGATTTTACAATGCGCGTTGATATAGCACATTTGTATTCAAGACAGTTTGAACATTCATATTACAATTATGAAGTTTATAGAGAGTACTTTGGCACGAAGAGATGTTATTCATATGAGTTTCTTATGGACGCTTTAGTGTCACTGAATTAATGGAGGAAGTTTTCTTATGAAAATGATTATGAGATTCCTTAAGGATTACAAAAAGGAATGTGTTCTGGCACCGCTTTTTAAGATGCTCGAGGCAATATTCGAGCTGTTTGTGCCGTTGGTAGTATCATCAGTTATCGATAAGGGTATTGTTAATGCTGATAAGGGATACATTATGAAAATGTGTCTTATGCTTATACTTCTTGCAATCATAGGACTTGTATGTGCCATCACAGCACAGTATTTCAGTGCGAAGGCTGCAGTTGGTGCAGCAACCGGAATGAGACACAGTTTATTTGCACATATCCAGACATTCTCATTCACAGAGATGGATACACTTGGTACATCGACACTTGTAACAAGAATGACAAGTGATATTAACCAGGTACAGAATGGTATCAACATGGTACTGCGACTATTCCTGCGTTCACCATTTATCGTATTTGGTGCGATGATTATGGCATTCACTATTGATGTGAAGGCAGCACTTGTATTTGTTGCGGCAATCCCGGTACTTGCACTTATCGTATTCGGTATCATGCTTGCAACAAGACCTATGTACAAGAATGTACAGTCAGGACTTGATAAGATACTTGGAATAACAAGAGAGAATCTTACAGGTGTGAGAGTTATCAGAGCATTCAATAAGGAACAGGATGAGGTTAAGCGTTTCAAGAACGATAATGAAAGCCTTAACAGATTGCAGAAATTCGTTGGTAAGATATCAGGACTTATGAATCCGCTTACTTATGTTGTTGTAAATGTATCAATAATTGCACTTATCTGGATTGGTGCGATAAGAGTTAACGCCGGTGCTCTTACACAGGGACAGGTTGTTGCTCTTTACAATTATATGTCACAGATATTAGTTGAGCTTATCAAGCTTGCCAATCTTATCATTACAATAACTAAGGCGCTTGCATGTGCAGGAAGAATAGAGTCTGTATTCGAAGTAACATCAGGAATGGCAGATGGAAGCGTCAAGGAAGTGACAGCTAAGGAAGAACAGCCAGCTGTTGAATTTAAGAATGTTTCACTTACCTACAGCGGTTCAGGCGCACCTTCAGTTGAAGGAATTAATTTCAAGGCTATGAAGGGACAGACAATCGGTGTTATAGGTGGCACAGGTTCAGGTAAATCCAGTCTTGTTAATCTTATTCCGAGACTGTATGACGTTACACAGGGCGAAGTACTTGTTGATGGTGTAAATGTTAAAGATTACGATATTGAAACTTTAAGAAATAAGGTCGGTATCGTTATGCAGAAAGCAGTACTTTTTAAAGGTACTATAAGAGAGAATATGTGGATGGGAAAGAAGGGTGCTACTGATGAGCAGATAGATGAAGCACTTGAGATTTCACAGTCTAAGGAATTTGTAGATTCTAAGCAGGGACGTCTGGATTATGTTATAGAGCAGGGCGGTAAGAACCTTTCAGGCGGTCAGAGACAGAGACTTACTATTGCAAGAGCAATCGTAAGAAAGCCGGATGTGCTTATTCTTGATGACAGTGCATCAGCCCTTGATTTTGCAACTGATGCAGCACTTAGAAAAGCTATAAGGGGAATGAACAATTCTCCTACTGTATTCATAGTTTCACAGAGAGCGGCATCCCTTATGTATGCTGATCTTATCATCGTATTAGATGACGGACAGGTTGCAGGAATGGGAACACATGACGAGCTTCTTGCAAATTGTGAGGTATATAAGGAGATATATGAATCACAGTTTAAGAAAGCAGATTCAGAAGGGGGTGTAGCATAATGAAGAAGAATAAATCAACATTTGTAAAGCTCCTTAAAAGAATTAAGAAGCACAGCTTTTTTATAATATTATCGCTTATTATGGCAGCAGTAACTGTTGCAACTACACTTTATGTACCAATTCTTGTAGGTCGTGGAATTGACTGCATTATCGGTGTGGATAATGTAGATTTTGCCAAGATTGTGAAAATACTTATAAGAATCGGTATATTTGTTGGAATTACAGCATTTTCACAGTGGCTTATGAACATATGTAACAACAGAATCACATATGAAGTAACAAGAGATATAAGAAATGAGGCTATAGAAAAAATTCAGGTTCTTCCACTAAAATATATTGACGGACATTCATATGGTGAAATCGTGAGCCGTGTAATTGCTGACGTTGACCAGTTTGCAGATGGTCTGCTTATGGGATTCACACAGTTCTTTACAGGCGTCATGACTATACTTGGAACACTTATATTCATGATTACAATCAATGCTAAGATTACACTTGCTGTTGTTGTTATCACGCCACTTTCATTTTTAGTTGCAAGCTTTATTGCCAAGAAGACCTTCAGCATGTTCAAGCTCCAGTCTGAGACAAGAGGCGAGCAGACAGCACTTATTGATGAAATGATTGGCGGACAGAAGGTTGTTAAGGCTTACGGCTATGAAGATGAGGCGGTAAGAAAATTTGATGAGATTAATGAAAGACTTCAGAAGTATTCCTTAAAGGCAATTTTCTTCTCATCTATCACTAACCCTTCAACAAGATTCGTAAACAGTCTTGTATATGCGAGTGTTGCGATTGTTGGTGCATTTTCAGCTATCAATGGCGGTATTACAGTTGGACAGTTATCAAGCTTCTTAAGCTATGCCAACCAGTATACTAAGCCATTTAACGAGATATCAGGCGTTGTTACTGAGCTTCAGAATGCTCTTGCATGTGCAGCCAGAATATTTGAACTTATTGAAGAAGACCCTGAGATTCCTGATGCAAAAGACGCAAAGGTTGTTGATGAGGTTGATGGAACAGTTGATCTTAATGATGTGTGCTTCTCTTATGTGCCGGATAAGAAGCTTATTGAGAACTTCAATCTTCATGTTAAGAAGGGACAGAGAATTGCGATTGTAGGACCTACAGGATGTGGTAAGACAACAGTTATTAACCTTCTTATGAGATTCTACGATGTTAACAGCGGAAGCATTGATGTATCAGGAACTGATATCAGAGAGATGACAAGAAAGTCTTTAAGACAGGGCTTTGGTATGGTTCTTCAGGAGACATGGCTTAAGGCAGGAACTATAAGAGAGAATATTGTAATGGGTAAGCCGGACGCTACAGAAGAAGAGATTATTGCAGCAGCCAAGGCAGCACATTCATATGGATTCATCAAGAGAATGTCTAATGGATTCGACACAGTTATAGGCGAGGATGGCGGAAGCCTTTCACAGGGACAGAAACAGCTTTTATGTATAACAAGAATTATGCTTGCAAAGCCGCCAATGCTTATCCTTGATGAGGCTACATCTTCTATTGATACAAGAACAGAGATAAAGATACAGAACGCATTTGCAAAGCTGATGGAGGGAAGAACAAGCTTTATCGTAGCCCACAGACTTTCAACTATCCAGTCTGCGGATGTTATTCTTGTTATGAAAGACGGACATATTATAGAGCAGGGTAATCATGAAGAATTACTGGCCCAGAATGGATTCTATCACAAGCTGTATTACAGCCAGTTTGATACAGCAGCCCAGAATTAATGTGGAGATATATGTATGTTTATAGAGGCGGAGAATATTAGAAAATCATATGGCAGGAAAACGACAGTGCTTAACGGCGCTTCGTTTCATGCTGCCAGCGGAGAGTATATTGCCATAGTCGGTGCCAACGGCTGTGGCAAATCTACTCTTCTGGAGATACTGGCAGGAAGTCTTAAGGCAGATGGAGGAAGTCTTAAGATAGATGGCACAGATGCATTTGCAGATGCGAAGGTGTTTCAGAAATATATTGGTTTTGTGCCGCAGGAAAACCCCCTTATGGAGAAGCTTTCTGTAAAGGATAATCTTAAATTCTGGTACTGTGATACCGGAAGAAATATGGAAGCAGACTTATTAAATGGTGTTCCTGCAGTGTTAGGAGTGTCAGGATATCTTGACAAACGTGTTGATAAGCTGTCAGGAGGCATGAAGAAGCGTTTAAGCATATGCTGCGCACTGGCTAAGAATCCACCTGTACTTATATTAGATGAGCCGGGAGCTTCATTAGACATTGTGTGTAAACAGGATATTATGAATTATCTGTCTGCTTATACGAAAAGCGGAGGTACAGTCATTATAACAAGCCACGAAGAAAGTGAATTAAAGCTTGCTGACAGAATGTATCTTTTAAAGAATGGTAAGCTTAATGAACTTGACCATACGGTTACCGGCAATGCGCTTTTAGAGATTATTCACAGATAGATTTAATTGGGGGATTAGATGAGAAGGAAACTGGAATTATTAAAATTGCAGATTAAATCCGCATTTTTATCTATACCGAAGATAATTCTGGGTACGATAGTGACGGCAGTACTTGTTATTGCAATAAGTACATGCGTGGGCATTGCAACGGCACAGGACAGTGACCTGAGAATGAAGGTTGCTGTTGTGTATCCGGATTATAATGGGATGGATAATAAGGAATTTAAATATATTAAGATGGCATTTAATTATGTCAGTGAGATAGACACAATTAAAAATGTCTGTACATTTGAATATACTGACAGACAGCAGGCTATAGATGGCTTAAGAAATAATTATTATGTGATGGCTATTATTGTGCCGGAGAATCTCATTAGTGATATTATGACGGGTGAGAATACGCCGATTGAGGTCGTCTGCCCATCAGAAGGTGTTAATAACACTTCGATGATATTCCGTGAGATGGTGAGGGCAGGAGGCTCTGACCTTGCAACAGCAGAGGCTGGTATATACACGTTTGATGACCTTTTTAATGGTGTGCTTAAGAATTACAGGGGACTTCAAGGTACTCATGAGGATAAATTAAATGACATATATCTTTCGTATGCGTTAAACAGAAGCATATACTTTAAGACAAGGGATATATCAGTTAAAGAGGGTTTAAGTACAGTACAGTTCTATGTGTGTACGGCGATTGTCATGCTGCTTCTGCTCAGTGGAATAACCTGTGCGGGCAATATGAAAGGTGAGAACAGGGCGCTTGCAAAGAGCTTTAAAGGTGCGGGAATATCAGCATTTGATACAGGATTTGCAAGGACTACGGGAATCAGTACTGTGTATATTGTGATATTTGCAGTGCTTTTTATAGTAACTAATATAATGAGGCTTGGGATTCCGGCAATATCGGGAGTTCTGGCAGTTTCGTCAGTGGGAGAATTTATCGCTTCACTACTGGGAATTGTGGTGCTTGTATATGCAGCAGTTTCATTTATACAATGCATATTCGCAGTTGTTGACGACACGGTGTATTCGGTTATTACAGTGTTTGTCCTTGGAATGGTGTGCATGTATGCATCGGGCTGTATTGTTTCATCAGCATTTCTTGCGCCGGGGGTGCGGGTTGTTGGCATGTATCTTCCGACTAACGGATTATTCACACTTGCAGGTCAGATAATCAAGGGAACTGTGGATATCAGTACCATTATGACAAATGTTTTGTGGATAATTATATTTCAGGCAGCAGGGGCATTGGCGGTTAAGATAAGGAGAGACAGATAATGAAGAGATTGTTATACTGGCTGTATCTGCTTGTTAAAAGGCAGTTAAAGAATCCTGTGATTGTCGTGGTGCTTATTGCAATGCCCGTTGCAGCGTTAATAATTATGCATACAGCGTCTCTTAAGGAGACAGAGCCTGTAAGGGTTGGGATAGTGCTTGAAGATGACGATAAGATTGCCATAATGACAAGAGATTATCTTGTGAATGGCAATTATTCAGTTCAATTCTACGAAGCAGAATCGCAGGAAAAGCTTGAACAGGATATAATGAATAAATACACAGAGTGTGGCTATGTAGTTGGTACAGGGCTTAAGGATAAGCTTGACAGTGGCAGCTACAGAGACATTATAGAGCTTATCATATGCAGGTCAGATTTTGTCAGCTCAATGACTGACGAGATATTCTTTTCTGCTATGTTTAAGGCATATTCGCCTGAGGTTGCAGTTAATTATGTTGATTCTGTAGACATATTTAAAAAGCATTCAGAAAAGGCAGAGGAAGAGATAAGAAAAGGGTATGAGGAATACATATCCGGAAATGACACATTCAGAATTGATTTTAAGGTGTTAGATGGTGTACAGGATAATGGGACACAGCTTGAAGATAAGACAGGAGAGTTTCCGTTAAGGGCATTGCTTATAATTCTTGTATATATAGGCGGACTTTTTGGAATCGTGGAATATTATCTTGATAAGAATTCCGGAACATTTATAACACTGCCGCGTATGTACCGTGTTGCAGGAAAGCCACTGTATGCATTCATATCGTGTGTACTTTTTGCGGTATCAGCAATGTTAACACTTGCGGTGGCAGGACAGCTTAAGGGGGCAGCAGATATACTTCATATGGCTGTGTACGTAATAGCAGTTACTTTATTTGCATGGCTTGTGGCAATACCTGTAAGGAGTGCCAATGTAATGATTTCAATAATACCGGTGCTTCTTATAGCGTGCCTTATATTATGTCCGGTATTCATTAACATAACGGCATATGTGCCATTTGCAAAATATATAAGAGCATTGCTGCTTCCGTGGTATATGCTTAAGTAGGAGGATGGGATACGGTGAATAATAAGAAAAAACGTATATTTGACATTATCCAGATTGGCTATGCGGGCGATGTTGCAAGCCGTACATTTGATATTGCGATAACTGCTGCAATTATAATCAACCTGTTCATTGCGATATTTGATACATTTGAACAGTCAATTCCGTACCAGCCGGTGTTAGATGTTATAGAGTGGATTACAGTTATCGGCTTTACAATTGAATACATACTGCGTGTATGGACGGCAGAATATCTGTATCCTAATAAAAGTACAGGTATTGCGAGAATAAAATACATCTTCTCAGGAAGCGGTATTGTTGACATTTTATCGTTCCTGCCCAATTATCTGCCTGTATTCTTCCCTGCAGGAGCAGTTGCTTTCCGTATGTTCAGGGTTATAAGAATCCTAAGGATATTCCGTGTCAATTCATATTATGATGCGTTAAATGTTATAACAGAGGTAATCAAGCGAAAGAGGGACCAGATATTATCCTCTGTATTCATCATTGTGATGCTTATCATAGCATCATCACTGTGCATGTACAGTTTAGAGCATGAGGCACAGCCGAAAGTGTTTAAGAACGCATTTTCAGGAATATGGTGGTCGGTATCAACACTTCTTACAGTAGGTTACGGCGATATCTATCCTGTGACAGTGCTTGGAAAAATGTTCAGTATTATCATTACATTTCTTGGCGTCGGAATGGTCGCTATTCCAACAGGTATTTTATCAGCCGGATTCGTTGAGCAGTACAGCCTTATTAAGAAGTCGACAGATTACCTTATGGAGAAGGAACTTAAGTTTATTAAGCTCATTATAACTAAGGACCACAACTGGAATGAAAAGAAGGTATGCGAACTTAACCTTCCAAGGGGACTGATTCTTGCCGCAGTGTTAAGAAATGGTGAGACACTTATGCCTAAGGGCGATATGAAGCTTTTTGAAGGAGATTGTGTTGTAATCGGTGCGAGAGACTGTGATGTAAATGTTGATGTAAACTTAAAGCAGGTAGAACTGCGTGAACATCATCCGTGGGTTGGACACAAGATAAAAGAACTGGATATATCAAGGCATACACTTATAGTAATGATAAGGCGGGGCGATAATGCAATAGTTCCTAATGGTGATACATTGATTAAATCAGGTGATATTGTATTCGTGTTCTCAAAGCGTTATATGGCAGATGCACAGACAATAAGTGTATAGATGGTGATTGATTATGATGATATTTGTGACAACGACAGATGCCTTAGCTGATGAAAAGTTATATGAAAAGGCTTATTCGCTTGTTCCGAAATACAGGAAAGTTAAGGCTGATAAGATGAAAATGCGTGAAAATAAGCTGCAAACTGTGACAGCAGGACTACTTCTTAATTATGCTGTAGGCATATGGAACACAAAGATGAGAGGAAAAAACTATAAAACTAAAGATATTCAATTTAGGAGGGTGGACGCCGATTCTATAATTAAAGCGAATAATCAGTGTTTTGATTATGATATAGCATACAATTCACAGGGAAAACCTTATTTTTTGTCTCATTGTGAAATTTTTTTCAATATTTCGCATTCATCGAACTATGTAGCGTGTGCTATAAGTGACAGACCTGTTGGAATTGATATTGAGGGAGGACGCAAAGCCAGACAGAACCTGGCAAAACGCTTCTTTGATGAGTCTGAGGCATCATGGATAAATGAGTGCCAGAGTGAAGAAAGATTCTTCAGAATATGGACTTTGAAGGAAGCATATGGCAAGGCGACAGGCAAAGGAGTACTTGACATTTTAGACAAAATAGTTTATAGATTAAAGGAAGGGAAAATGACAGCGTATATAGACGATATTCCCCAGAATTTCACTATTGTAGAAAGGAAAGTTGATGATTTATATTTATCAGCAATCCAGCTATAAAAAGTGATGATTTTATGTTGAAAAAAATAATTTTGGCGTTATAATATAGAGTATTAATATCTATTTAAAAAGCCTAAGGAGGGTTTATGAGCAGAAATCATTTTAATGAATTAAGTCCATGTGAAGCATTAATTATGAAGCTTATATGGGAGGCACCACAGGATATTCCAGTACAGGATCTTATTGACCAGTTAAGAGATGATTATAAGAAGGAATATGCAAGAACAACAGTTGTTACTTTTGTAGGTAAGTTAAAAGATAAGAGATTTGTTGATACATACCGTAAAGGTAAGGCAGCATTTATTCATCCGCTCAGAACAGAAGACGAGTACAGAGCACAGCTTTTAAAAGAAGAAGCAGATTTCTGGTTTAATGGAAATGTATTTGATATGGTTGCTGCAATTCTTCAGTCACAGGAATTTACAGAAGAAGAAGTTAAGAAAATCAAGAAGATTGTTAACAATATTAATAAGTAATATCGTAATTTTAAAATTACCTGACATGAATTGTTTAATTCGTCAGGTGATTTTTTTATGCTTCAAATTTTTAAATATAATTTATGAAGCCTTTCAGGGAAAATAAAAACCATGCAGTTATGATTCTGCATGGTTTTGTAATGAAATTAATGATTCTTGTCCTGATATTCAAGAGCTGCTGTAATAAATCCTCTGAATAATGGATGTGGACGGTTAGGTCTTGACTTTAACTCTGGATGAGCCTGTGTGGCAACAAACCATGGATGATTCTTTAATTCTATCATCTCAACGATTCTTCCATCAGGAGATATTCCTGAAAGCATCATGCCATTTTCTGTAAGAACCTTTCTGTAATCGTTGTTTACTTCATATCTGTGTCTGTGGCGCTCGTGTATAAGTTCCTCGCCGTAGAGTTCATAAGCTTTGCTTGTCTTATCAAGTACACAAGGATAAGAACCAAGTCTTAATGTACCACCGATATCATCGATGCCTTCCTGATCTGGCATAAGATGTATAACAGGGTGGGTTGTGTTAGGATTAAGTTCAACGCTGTGTGCATCGTCATATCCTATAACATTTCTTGCAAATTCAACAATTGAAAGCTGCATTCCTAAGCATAATCCTAAGAATGGAATATTATGCTCTCTTGCATAACGGATAGCTTCAATCTTTCCTTCTGTACCTCTGTCTCCGAATCCGCCCGGAACTAATATACCGGATACATCAGAGAGAAGCTCATCAGCAGTATCAGGAGTTACAGTTTCTGAATCAATCCATTTGATAGTTACATCACATGAATTATATACGCCACCATGCTTTAATGCTTCTACAACACTGATATAAGCATCATGAAGCTGGATATATTTACCGACTAATGCAACAGTTACCTTCTTGGTAGGATTCTTCCAGGCTTTGCACATTGCTCTCCATTCATCAAGATCTGGTTCTGGACAGTCAAGGTGTAAACATTCACATGCTACCTGTGCAAGATGTTCTTCTTCCATTGCAAGAGGCGCATCATAAAGAATCTCAACATCTAAGTTCTGAAGTACATGAGACTTAGGTACATTACAGAAAAGTGCTATCTTGTCCTTGATACCTGCCTCAAGAGGATGCTCTGTACGGCATACAAGAATATCCGGACGGATTCCCATTCCCTGGAGTTCCTTAACGCTTGCCTGTGTAGGCTTAGTCTTCATCTCGCCAGAAGCCTTAAGATAAGGAATAAGTGTTACATGTATGAGAATTGCATTTTCATGTCCTACTTCATGCTGGAACTGTCTGATTGCTTCAAGGAAAGGCTGACTTTCGATATCTCCGACAGTACCGCCGACTTCTATAATTGCAATCTTAGTTTCGTCAGTTGAATAATCTCTGAAAAAACGGCTCTTTATTTCATTAGTAATATGAGGGATTACCTGAACTGTACCTCCGCCAAAATCTCCACGGCGTTCCTTCTGTAAAACTGACCAGTATACTTTACCGGTAGTTACATTAGAATTTTTATTAAGGCTCTCATCAATAAATCTTTCATAGTGTCCAAGGTCGAGATCTGTCTCAGCACCATCATCAGTTACGAAAACCTCTCCGTGCTGGATAGGGTTCATAGTACCTGGATCAATATTAATATAAGGGTCAAACTTCTGCATGGTTACAGAAAAACCACGGGCTTTAAGCAGTCTGCCTAAAGATGCGGCAGTGATACCTTTTCCTAAACCGGAAACAACACCACCTGTTACAAATACATATTTAACAGCCATCTTTTCCTCCAATCTGAATGTGTAATCAAAAAAATATGCAATATTATACAGCCATGTATTATAAATTTCCATAGTTTAAAGAAAAAAACTAAGAATATAAAGTAAATATAAACATCTTATTAAACACTTAGATTTTGGTTGATTTATATTTTTTCCTTCTTTATAATGAAAACAGACTTATTTGGAAATGCTTAAGATAAGTACAGTATCATATCAGGAGAAGAGTATGGATAATTATAACAACAACGGTTATGACAATGGTTATAATAATAACGATAACCGCAATAATAATCGTAATAACAACAATAATAACAAGAAGCCAAAGAATGTTAACCTTATAATATTCATTATTATAGCGGCAGTTGTAACATTTATTGGGCTTACGCTTCTTAGCAATATGTTTAGGAATGCGACATACAAGGAGATAAGCTACGACCAGTTCATGCAGATGATTGATGAAGATAAGGTAAAGAAAGTAGCATTAGAGCAGGACAGAATTCTTATTACACCAGTTGAAGAGGAGAAACAGTCTGGCATAGCAGGAGTTTCATACACATATTATACAGGGTATGTTAATGATGATACTCTTGTACCACTTCTTAAGAGAAAGGGTATTGAGTTTGAAGGATATATTCCGGATTCAAGTTCTTCAATTGTAGAATTTCTGCTTGCATATGTACTGCCATTCTTATTCATATATATAATCTTTGCATTTGTATATAGAAGAATTGCTAAGAATGGTGGAATGATGGGTGGAATGGGTGTTGGAAAGAGCAACGCCAAAGTATATGTCCAGAAAAAGACAGGTGTTACATTTAAGGATGTTGCAGGACAGGACGAGGCTAAGGAATCACTTACAGAGATTGTTGATTTCTTACATTACCCTGAGAAATATGCCAAGATTGGTGCAAAGCTTCCTAAGGGTGCACTTTTAGTAGGACCTCCGGGAACAGGTAAGACACTTCTTGCCAAGGCTGTAGCCGGTGAGGCAGATGTACCTTTCTTCTCACTTGCAGGTTCTGATTTCGTTGAGATGTTCGTTGGTGTCGGTGCATCAAGAGTAAGAGATTTGTTCAAGGAAGCAACTAAGCAGGCTCCTTGTATTATATTTATTGATGAGATTGATGCTATTGGTAAGAGCAGAGATTCCAAGTATGGCGGTGGCAATGACGAGCGTGAGCAGACATTGAACCAGTTACTTGCAGAGATGGATGGTTTTGATTCTTCTAAGGGAATATTCATTCTTGCAGCAACTAACAGACCGGAAGTACTTGATAAGGCTTTACTCAGACCAGGACGTCTTGACAGAAGAATTACTGTTGACAGACCTGATAAGAAGGGTAGAATTGAGACTCTTAAGGTACATTCCAAGGATGTGCTTATGGATGATACAGTTGATTTTGAAGAGATTGCTATGGCAACAAGCGGTCTTGTAGGTTCAGACCTTGCCAATATCATTAACGAAGCGGCTATTGCGGCGGTTAAGAATGGCAGAAATGTTGTAACACAGAAAGATCTTCTTGGCGCATTTGATACAGTTGTAGCAGGTAAGGAGAAGAAAGAGAGAGTTCTTAGCAAGAAGGAGAAGCAGGTTGTTGCTTACCATGAGATTGGACATGCCCTTATAAGAGCTATTAAGAATAATTCTGATCCGGTCCAGAAGATTACTATTATACCTCATACTAACGGTTCACTTGGCTATGTGCTTAACTTCCCGGAGGAAGAGAAGCATCTTGAGACTAAGGACGAACTTATGACAGATCTTATATCACTTGTAGGCGGACGTGCAGCAGAGGAAGTTGTATTCGGTTCAGTTACTAATGGTGCTTATGATGATATCAAGAAGGCAACTAACCTTGCCAAGACAATGATTACAAGATATGGTATGTCAGACCGTTTCGGACTTGTTGCATTATCAACAGTTGAAGATGAATATCTTAGCGGAAGAGCATCTATGAACTGTGCACAGGCAACAGAGGCTGAAGTTGATGATGAGGTTAAGAAGCTTATCGCTTCATGCTACGAAGAGGCTAAGCAGATTATCAGAGACAACAGAGATGTAATGGATCAGCTTGCAAGATATCTGTATGACCATGAGACTATCACAGGTAAGGAATTCATGAAGATATTCAGAGAGGCGAAGGGATTGCCTGAACCAGTTGATACTTCATCATTTTCAACATCAGAGAAGGTTGCAGAGAGTGTGACATTCAATGAAGATGGAAGCTATTCATCAACAGTAAGTGGTGAACCTGAAAGTGATATATGGAAGAATATTACAAAGCATGATGATTCTGATGATTCAGACAGTAATGCATCTGATGATATAACTAAAGAAGATGAGTAATAAAAATGGGCATATCGCTTTCTGATATGCCCATTTTGTTATTTATTTCTTGATGATATATGTGAATGAAATCCTGATGAAGTACTCTGACTTTCGATTGACTGTGATGCAACATCAGCAGCATCTTTAAGAGCATTCTGCTGCTCCTGTTCTTTGGATGCATTAATTCTGTATTCAATCTTTCTAAGGAAAACATATGTAAGATATTCGCGTGACGGTGCAGGAATGATACATCCGTAAATATAGCGTTCTCCTGACATCTGGCTGCGTATTATGACACATTTAAAATGAAAATCAAATTGTCTTCCGTTAGCTACATCTGAAAATGTTATATAAATGTTATTATAATCATATGGCAGTTCATTTCTGACTGTAAATGATAATCCTTTATCACATACATCGATTAATGTTACTGGTATTTCATCTTGTCTTGTATCTGAAGAAACATGTCCAGAAGCTTCAGTTGAAATTCTCTGGTTGAATCGTCTGTCGCATTCTGACGCAATGCTTGCAAAAACATTAGTTGATATTTTGTAATAGGCAGATGCAAAATCAGAGGACTTGTAACTAATAGTTTCTATATTAACATTTTTCCAGACCACACGGTTATGTGTCGCCGGATCTACAGTATAAAGATTGAATAAAATGTCTTTATAAGAAGAAAAATCTATTACCGTACCTTTTGATGTAAAAGGCGCTATGAGAATGTAGCCATTCTTTGATGCAACAACAGAGGAAGGCATTTCGTAGCTGACATTATCTATGGATATTTCAATTGAAATTGGCCCGCCTACGGGAATATCAGATATTAACATAATACAACTCCCTTACATTAATAATTAAATATAGAATATCATAAAATTGCTGATTAATAAATGAAAATATGTTATATTTTTTGACATAGGGAGGAGATGCTATGAGTTTTACACATTTGCATGTGCATACAGAATATTCACTGCTGGATGGCTCCAGTAAGATTAAGGAGATAACTAAAAGAGCAAAAGAACTTGGAATGGACAGCCTTGCAATAACTGACCACGGTGTTATGTATGGTGTTATTGATTTTTATGAAGCAGCCAAGAAAGTTGGAATCAAGCCTATTCTGGGCTGTGAGGTTTATGTTGCTCCTGGTTCGAGGTTTGATAAAGGAGCAGGACAGAGTGAAGATAAGTATAATCACCTTGTACTTCTTGCAGAGAATAATACAGGTTATCAGAACCTGATGAAGATAGTTTCTAAGGGATTTACAGAAGGCTTTTACTATAAGCCGAGAGTAGATAAAGAAGTGTTAAGAGAATATCATGAGGGAATTATTGCTACGAGTGCGTGTCTGGCAGGAGAGGTGCAGAGATATCTTTCAAGGGGAATGTATGAGACAGCAAGAGATGTGGCATTGGAACTTCAGGATATATTTGGTAAAGGCAATTTCTTTCTGGAACTTCAGGATCATGGAATAGCGGAACAGCACTATGTTAATCCACAGCTTATGCGTATGCACAATGAGACAGGAATAGAACTGGTATGTACTAACGATGTCCACTACACATATGCGGATGATGTGGATGCACATGATATTTTGTTATGTATCCAGACAGGAAAGAAGCTCTCAGATGAGAACAGAATGCGCTATGAGGGCGGACAGTTCTATTTAAAGTCAGAGGAAGAGATGGCAGAATTGTTCAAATATGCGCCTGATGCTGTAGAGAATACTCATAAGATAGCTGAAAGATGTAATGTTGAGATTGAATTCGGAGTTACAAAGCTGCCAGCTTTCGATGTACCAGAGGAATATGGAAAGAATTCATGGGTATATCTTAATGCTTTATGTTACGAGGGATTAAAGAAGCGATATCCTGACAAGACAGCAGATATAAGAATTGAAGATGTTATAGAACAGGCAAAAGCTTCAATAGTGGCTGACAGAAAAGACGTTGTTATAAAACGTGCACAAGATACTAATGATATATTCCAGAGACTTTCATATGAGCTGTCAGTTATCTACTCAATGGGATATGTAGACTATTTCCTTATTGTGTGGGATTACATTAATTATGCCAAGACACATGATGTTCCGGTAGGCCCGGGACGAGGTTCTGCGGCGGGAAGTCTTGTTGCGTACTGTCTTGGAATAACAACACTTGATCCTATTAAATATAACCTTGTCTTTGAGCGATTCTTAAATCCTGAGCGAGTATCAATGCCCGATATTGACGTGGACTTTGCGCCGGAGGGCAGACAGAAGGTTATTGATTATGTTATAGAAAAATATGGCAAAGAATGTGTCTGCCAGATAATCACATTTGGAACGATGGCAGCAAGGGCGGTAATTAAAGATGTAGGAAGGGTTATGGATCTTCCTTATGCAATGGTTGATAATATTGCAAAGATGATACCTCAGAAAGTCGGAGTTACAATAGATGGGGCAATGAATGGTAACCCGGACAGGGACATAAAACCTAATGCAGAGCTTAAGGCATTGTATGAGCAGGATGCAACAGTGCATGACTTAATAGATAAAGCAAAGAGACTTGAAGGTCTGCCGAGGCATGCGTCAGTTCATGCGTCAGGTGTTCTTATAAGTCAGAAGGATGTTGGTGAGTATGTTCCGGTTGCTGTAGGTGCTGATAATGTAAAGGTTACACAGTTTGAAGGCCCTACATTAGAACACCTTGGTCTGTTAAAGTTCGATTTCTTAGGTCTTAGAAACTTAACTGTAATACAGCAGACAGAGAAGTGCGAACAGCAGATAGATCCTTCATTTTCGGTGGATAAAATACCATATAATGATAAGGCTGTATTCGAATGTATAAGTCAGGGCAAATGTGCCGGCATATTCCAGTTAGAGAGTGGCGGAATGAAGAACTTCATGAAGGAGTTAAAGCCGGACTGCTTAGAGGATCTGATTGCCGGAATCTCGCTTTACAGACCGGGACCAATGGATTTTATACCACAGTATATAAAGGGAAAAGAGAATGCAGGCAATATAACCTATGACTGCCCACAGTTAGAGCCAATATTAGAGCCGACATATGGCTGTATGGTGTATCAGGAACAGGTTATGCAGATTGTGCGTGACCTTGCCGGATATTCATGGGGCGGAAGTGATAATGTGCGAAGAGCCATGGCAAAGAAGAAGCTTGATGTAATGGAGCAGGAACGCCAGAATTTTGTATATGGTAACGAGGCTAACGGAGTGCCGGGATGTATTAAGAATGGTATAAGTGAGCAGACAGCCAACAGAATATATGATGAAATGATGGATTTTGCCAAATATGCATTTAACAAGTCTCATGCGGCATGTTATGCGGTTGTGGCGTACCAGACAGCATATCTTAAGGTACATTTTCCTGTACAGTATATGGCATGGCTCATATCAAGTGTAACTGATAAGACAAGTAAGGTTGCAGAGTATATCCTTGCGGCAAGAGAGATGGGAATTAATATTCTTCCTGTTGATGTCAACAATTCTGTTGCGGATTTCAGTGTGGAGGGTAAGGAGATAAGATTTGGATTTAACGCGGTGAAGAGTATGGGAAGACCTACAATTACTGCGATTATTGAAGAAAGAACCAATAATGGTGATTTCCACTCCATGCAGGATTTTATTACAAGAATGGCAGGCGTTCTTAATAAGAGAACAGTTGAGCATCTGATACTTGCAGGTGCATTTGACACATTTGGCAAAACTAGACGAGGCATGATGAATGTCTATGAAAGAATGATTGATAGTGCTGTTAAACAGAATAAAGATGCTATTTCAGGACAAATGTCTCTTTTTGATCTTGTAAGCGAAGAGGATAAAAAGAGCCTTGAAATGAAAGTACCTGATATTCAGGAATTTGAAAAAGAGGATCTGCTTGAACGCGAGAAAGAAGTTCTTGGAGTATATGTAACAGGACATCCTCTTGATGAATATACTGGTATGTGGGAGAAGCATATTTCTGCGAGAAGTACAGATTTCCTTGTTGATGAAGAGATGGGAGAGACTAAGGCAGCAGACAGTACAAAACAGACGATTGGGGGACTTGTCAGAAATATTAAGGTAAATACTACTAAGACAGGGCAGCAGATGGCATATCTTACTATTGAAGATTTTGTCGGAACGGTTGAAGTTATTCTGTTTCCGAGGTCATACGAGAAAAATAGAAGAATTCTTGATACTACTAATAAAGTATTTGTTACCGGACGCGTTCAGGCTAATGTTAATGCGGAAGCCAAACTTATAGCGGATAGTCTGGTGAGTTTTGAAAGTGTTCCAAAAAGACTGTGGTTAAGATTTGATAGCCTTGCAGTGTATGAAGAACATAGAGAAGAACTTTTTGATATTCTTAAGGAATCAGATGGCAGGGATACTGTCACAATATACTGTGTGGCAGAAAAACAGAGGATTGCACTTCCACCAAGCCAGTGTGTGAGGGTGTCGTCAGACCTGCTTTATATTCTTAAGAATAAGTACGGTGAAAAAAATGTTGCCACAACATAAATTTTAATTAAGATTGGTAAAAATTTATCAAAAAATGAAGATTTTTCTTTTATAATGTGGTAACATAAGACAGGAAATAATATGAAGAGATAAGAAAGGGGAAGTTATGGCAAAGGAAATTAAAACAATTGGTGTATTAACAAGTGGCGGAGATGCTCCTGGTATGAATGCTGCTATCCGTGCAGTTGTAAGAACTGCTTTGAATAAGGGACTTAAGGTCAAAGGTATTCAGAAGGGCTATAACGGACTTCTTAATGATGAGATAATTGATATGGACAAGCGAAGCGTTGCTGATATTATCCAGCGAGGCGGAACAATCCTTTATACAGCACGATGCATGGAATTCATGACTGAAGAAGGTCAGAAGAAGGGTGCTGAAGTATGCAGAAAGCATGGAATTGACGGTATTGTTGTAATTGGTGGTGACGGTTCATTCAGAGGTGCACAGAAGCTTGCTGCACAGGGAATCAATACTATCGGACTTCCGGGAACTATCGACCTTGATATTGCATGTACAGATTATACAATTGGCTTTGATACTGCTGTTAATACAGCAATGGAAGCGATTGATAAGATTAGAGATACATCTACATCACATGAAAGATGCAGTATTATCGAGGTTATGGGAAGAAATGCAGGATATATTGCATTATGGTGTGGCATTGCCAATGGTGCAGAGGATATTCTTCTTCCTGAAAGATACGATAATGATGAGCAGGCTCTTATTAACCACATTATTGAGGGAAGAAAGAAGGGCAAGAAGCACCATCTTATCATTAATGCAGAAGGTATCGGACATTCTACAGGAATGGCAAGAAGAATTGAGGCTGCAACAGGTATTGAGACAAGAGCAACTATATTAGGATATATGCAGCGTGGTGGTTCTCCAACATGTAAGGACAGAATGTATGCATCTATCATGGGCGCTTATGCTGTTGACCTTCTTACAGAAGGAAAGAGCAACAGACTTGTAGCTTACAAGGATGGCAAGTTCGTTGATTATGATATTGATGAAGCGCTTGCTATGACTAAGGATATTAATGATTATGAATTTAATATAAGTGCATTACTTTCTAAGTAATACATTTTTAAAGAAAGGTAACCTGACAATGATAACCAGTACCAGCAGTTCACAGGTAAAGCATGTTATATCACTGCTTTCCAAGGCTAAGGAAAGAAAGAAGAATAATGAATATGTTGTTGAGGGAATCCGCATGGTATCTGAGGTTCCGGCAGATTTACTTGTAAAGATATATATGTCTGAAAGATTCCAGAATAATAATTCTGAATATGTGAAGGAACTGGTTAAAAAACAGGGGATTTCTGATGACAGTATTGAAATTGTTGCAGACAATGTGTTTGACAGAATGTCACAGACACAGACTCCGCAAGGGATTATGGCTGTTGTAAGGATGAAGGATAACAGCCTTTCTGATATGCTTTCAGGCAATCCATTGCTTATTCTGGTTGAGAATCTTCAGGATCCAGGCAATCTGGGGACTATAATAAGAATGGGTGAAGGCGCAGGAGTTACTGGAGTCATTATGAGTCCTAACACTGTTGATATATATAATCCTAAGACCATAAGGTCAACTATGGGTTCTATATTCAGGGTGCCATTTATATATGTGCAGGATTTTGGAGAGGCAGTTTCTGAGTGCCAGAAATCCGGAGTTAAGGTATATGCTGCACATCTTGATGGAAAGAACACATATCTTGGGGAGGATTACAGTACGCCGACAGCATTTCTTATAGGTAATGAGGGCAATGGTCTTACAGATGACATTACAAAGCAGGCTGATACACTTATAAGAATTCCTATGGAGGGAGAGGTTGAATCTCTTAATGCTGCAATAGCGTGTACAATTCTTACATATGAAGCTGTCAGACAGAGAAATGTATAAAATATTCAACTATTTATATGGTCACATACCATATTTTGTAAAACGAATTTAATAAACGAACCCGCAAACCCGCTCTATGAGCGGGTTTTAACATATTTGACAAATTAATGTAACTTTGTTATTATAATTCCGTAATAAATTGTAACATTTTTGTAACAATTTATAGGCGAAGCTAAATAAGCCGCCGGAAAGGGAAGTATAATATGAAACTTAGAAGTAGCAAAGCTGCTTGCTATATGGGAGCTGCGATTGTGTTGTTTATGACACCGGTTCTTCCAGCAGTAGCGACTACCTATGAGAAAACACAGAATACTGACACTGGAATTAAGGTAGCATCTTATTCAGCAAATACTGAAGAGGTTCTTGTAACTGGATACGAAGAGACAGGAACATATAAGAATAAGGCAGTAGCATTAACAGATCCATATCTTGATGTATATGGTGATACAGATGAAGAATCATCAGATGTTGTAGGAAGACTTTATGCCAATACATTAGTAGATGTTGATATGGTAGGAAAAGAATGGACTAAGATAAGTTCTGGTAACTGCGAGGGCTATGTACTTACACAGAATCTTTGTTTTGGAGATGAAGCTGAAGTTTTAGCAGAGCAAATTGGTACAGATAATCTTCTTACAGGATATACAACAGAGGAAGCCGAAGCTAAAGAAGCAGAGGAAGAGGCTGCAAGACTTGCAGAACAGGCCAGAATAGAAGCCGAGGCGGAAGCAGCAAGAGCAGCTGCGGCAGCAGAGGAAGCAAGAAGACAGAAAATTATAGAAAATACTATTTCAGGAACAGATATAACATATAATCCGACTATGAGTGTGTCAGACGATGATATATGGATTATGGCATGTCTTATAGATTGGGAGGCTGGATATCAGCCATATGCAGGAAAGCTTGCAGTTGCAAATGTTATTCTTAACAGAGTAAGAAGTGGACGATATCCTGGTTCTATTTCGGGTGTTGTATATCAGAGAGGTCAGTTTTCAGGAGTATCTAATGGAGCAGGAGCTGCTTCAGACAGATTTGCATCAAGACTTGCAAGTGGTCCAAGAAATACAGAATGTATGCAGGCAGCACTTGAAGCATTATCAGGTGTTAATAATATAGGTGGTTATACATCATTCAGAGCTTTATATACTGTAGATGTTAATAACTATTCAGATTTTGTAATAATTGGGGATCATATATTCCATTAAGGGATAAAAAAGGTGGTGTGGTTTTCTTCCGTACAAACTACGCTACATAATAATAAGCATTGAGCGTGGAAGGCTGTTTAAGTTCTCGTTACGCTGTCAACGCACATCCATGTGCGAGACAGCTCGCGCGTCCGTCCGTGGACGCGCGTACACTTAGACAGTGATTTGCTCAATGCTTTTATTATGTGCATAGTTTGTAGTCAGAAAAGCCACACCACCTTTTTTATTGGCGGACGGAAGGTGCGGTAGATTCAGGCAAATTAAACAACGCATTTGACGAAGCACTCTAATTGCGATAGAATGAACAAAGTTATTAATTATTCAATGTATGCACTGATGGCATACAGACAGGAGGATGTCATGGATTTAAAGGGACGCGATTTTTTAACACTCAAGGATTACACACCTGAGGAGATTTTATATTTGATAGACTTAGCAGCAGAGCTTAAGGATAAGAAGAAAAAGGGCATTGTAGAACAGCCACTTATCGGAAAGAATGTTGCACTTATATTCGAAAAGACAAGTACAAGAACACGCTGCTCATTCGAGGTTGCAGCACATGACCTTGGTATGGGTGTTACATATCTTGACCCAACAGGTTCGCAGATTGGCAAGAAGGAGAGTATTGCTGATACTGCAAGAGTTCTCTGCACAATGTTTGAAGGAATCGAGTATAGAGGATTTGGTCAGGAGATAGTTGAAGACCTTGCAAAATATTCAAGCGTGCCTGTATGGAACGGACTTACTAATGAGTACCATCCAACACAGATGCTTGCAGATATGCTTACAATCAAGGAGAAGCTTGGCAGATTAAAGGGCGTTAAGTTCGTATACATGGGTGATGCAAGATACAACATGGGTAATTCACTTATGATTGTCTGCTCTAAGTTAGGACTTCATTACACTGCCTGCACAGCCAAGGAATATTTCCCAGACAAGGCACTCGTTGCACAGTGTGAGGAGTGGGCAAAGATAAGCGGCGGTTCTGTGACACTTACAGAAGATGTTAAGGCAGGAACTAAGGACGCAGATGTTTTGTACACAGATGTATGGGTATCAATGGGAGAGCCTGATGAAGTATGGGCTGAGAGAATCAAGGCACTTCTTCCATATCAGGTAAACAAGTCAGTTATGGAAAATGCTTCTAAGAACGCAATATTTATGCACTGTCTTCCAGCATTCCATGACCTTAAGACTAAGATTGGTAAAGAGATTCATGACAAATTCGGTCTTGACGAGATGGAAGTTACTGATGAAGTATTTGAGTCAGAGCAGTCAGTTGTATTTGATGAGGCTGAGAACAGAATGCATACAATCAAGGCTGTAATGGCAGCTACACTTGGTGCTTATAAGTAATTGTGATTTGCTTGGAATTATGGAGGCATTATGTATTATACGACGAGTGGTGCTTATAGAAAGACTAAAATGATAATAGATTATGTAAATATTGCATTTACATTTGCAATAGGAATAGTGTTTATTATTATTTTATTCTTAAGAAGCGGAAGCGGAATACTGTTTCCTATAGAGTTTCTAATGGGTGCGGTGGTCAATGGAACTACAGCAGCTAAGAATTACATGAGTGACAGGACTGTTTCGGGAGTTATTCTTACAGTAGTTACAGTGGGACTGCTTTTTATGGCTGTTGTAGCGTGGCAGGTAGTAAAATGAAGACTAAGATTTTAAATGTTTTGAGAAAATCAGATGGATATGTGTCAGGACAGGCATTGTGCAATATGCTTGGTGTTTCAAGAACGGCTGTCTGGAAGGTTATTAACCAGTTAAAAGAAGACGGCTATGTTATAGAGGCGGTTCAGAATAAGGGATATCATATAACACAGTATCCTGATATTCTTACAGCAAGTGAGATAATGAGCCAGCTTACCGATGTGGAGACAGGTGATACAACCGGAATTATCCGTGAAGTAGTATATTATGATGAGACAGATTCTACCAACAACGAAGCTAAGAGAGCGGCAGAGAGAGATAATGCAGCTGATGGGACACTTTATATAACAGAGAGCCAGACAGGCGGCCGGGGCAGACGCGGCAGGAATTGGGTATCTCCTGCAGGAAGCGGGATATGGATGTCTCTTCTTTTAAGACCGGATATTGCACCAGTCAATGCGTCAATGCTTACAATAGTGGCAGCCATGGCTGTGCAGGAGGCAATCCACAAGGTTCTTACAGAGGACGGACATGACGCAGAGTGCCGTATAAAATGGCCTAATGATATAGTTCTTAATAAGAAGAAAGTATGTGGAATATTAACAGAGATGAGCGCTGAGATGGATTACATACATTATGTAGTTATCGGAATGGGAATTAATGTTAATACGACAGAATTTGATGATTCAATCAAGGCAACAGCTTCTTCGCTGTATCTTGAGACTGACGTCCATCTGAAAAGAAGCCGTATAGTAGCCGCATTTTCAGAGAGCTTCGCAAAGTACTATGATACATTTGTTAAGACACAGAATCTGGCTGGGCTTAAAGAAGACTATAATTCAATGCTTGTCAATAAGGGCGGCGAAGTCAAGGCAATATATGCTGACAAGGAAATTGTTGGAAAAGCACTTGGAATCAATGATGAGGGTGAGCTTATCATTAAGACGGACGAGGGCGAGAAGATTATCAGAACCGGAGAGGTTTCTGTGAGAGGATTATATGGATATGTTTGATGAAAATGTAGTTTTATGTGTATCTAATTCTTATGAGAAGAAATACTATTTTAACCCTGATTTCGATAAGCTTCCGGAAGATGTAAAGAACGAACTGAAGATTATGTGCGTTCTTTTTACAGAGGAAGTTGGCGGAATACTTGATATGGAATTCGATGAGGAGGGCAATCTTTTGTTCAAATCATCAGCAGACGAAGGAGATTTACTGTATGACGAGATAGCATGCGGTATGCTCGTCAAGAAATATCAGTATGAGAAGAGAGAACTTCTTGAATCACTTGAGATGTTCATCAAGGTATTCTTCTTAGGCATGGAGTAATTATGAGAATTGGAAATGTTGAGATAAAGAATAATATTGCATTGGCACCGATGGCAGGAGTAACAGACCTGCCATTTCGACTTTTATGTAAGGAGCAGGGCTGTGGGCTTATGTGTACAGAGATGGTCAGTGCCAAAGCTGTGCTGTATAACAATAAGAATACAGAAGACCTGATGAAGACAGTGCCGGGGGAGCGTCCGCTTGCATTGCAGCTTTTCGGTTCAGACCCTGATATCATGGCAGACATAGCGAAGAGACTTTCTGAAAGAGAGTTTGATATAATTGATGTCAATATGGGATGTCCTGTTCCAAAGGTAGTCAATAATGGCGAGGGTTCGGCACTTATGAAGGACCCTGTGCTTGTCGGAAAAATCGTTGAGAAGATGGCTGATGCACTTGATAAGCCGCTTACAATCAAGATAAGGGCAGGATTTGATGAGAATAGTATAAATGCGCCTGAGATAGCACATGTTATTGAAGAGTCCGGCGGAGCTGCCGTTGCAGTCCATGCAAGAACAAGGCAGCAGTATTATTCAGGACATGCAGACTGGGATATAATAAGACAGGTCAAAGAAGCAGTATCTATTCCTGTTATTGGTAATGGCGATATTAAAAGCGGCGAAGATGCTGTTAATATGATGAAGCAGACAGGCTGTGACGGAATAATGATTGGAAGGGCAGCAAGAGGAAATCCATGGATATTCAGACAGGTTTCTGAATATATGAATAATGGTACAATAATTGCACCTCCGTCTGTTGAAGAAATATGCCAGATGATTAAGAGGCATGCCAAAGGACTGTGTGAGATAAAAGGCGAGTTTACAGGAATCCGCGAGATGAGAAAACATTTTGCATGGTATACAGCAGGAATCAAGCATGCAGCAGCATTAAGAAATGAAGCTAACCAGGTTACTAATCTGGAGCAGTTTGACGGGCTTGTGGACAGGATACTGGAAGGGCTGCATTGACAGACAGGAACTGATAGTTTATAATATTGTGACGCTTGTGGGGTTTTATTCTCTAGTAGAGCAGAAGCATATTAGTGTAGCAGATATATAGAAAGGTGATAAGAACATGGCAGAGAAACAGTTTCTTACTAAAAAGGGGTATGACGAAAGAGTAGCAAGACTTGAGGAGCTTAAGGTTGTCAGAAGAAAGGAAGTTGCTCAGAAGTTAAAGGAAGCAAGAGAACAGGGAGATTTATCAGAGAACGCTGAGTACGATGCAGCTAAGGATGAGCAGAGAGATATCGAAACAGAAATCGCAGAACTTGAAGCAATTCTTGCAAACTGTGAGGTTATTCAGGATAACGATAAGAATAAAGATGTAGTTAAGATGGAGAGCGTTGTTGTACTTCACGATGTAGAATTCGATGAGGATATCGAGTACACAATCGTTGGTTCATCAGAGGCAGACAGCCTTAATAACAAGATTTCTAATGAGTCACCACTTGGTGCAGCTCTTATTGGAAAGAAGAAGGGTGACACTGTTAAGGTAGAAGCACCTGTTGGAGAGATTGAATATACTGTTGTATCTGTAAAGAACGACTAATAAAGATATATTTCAGTAACATATAGAAAAGGAGATACTCATTCATGGGAGATAATAAATCTGCACAGCAGCCTGACGTTAACGAGCAGATTAAGGTTCGTATGGAAAAGTTAAAGAATCTTCAGGACGCAGGTAAGGATCCATTCCAGATAACAAAGTATGATGTAACACATCACACAGACGAAATCAGAGCCATCTATGAAGCACATGAGAAGGAACTTCTCGGTGACAGACCGGCAGTTAATACTGAAGGCTTAGATGAGCAGCAGGCAAGAGAAGTAGTTAATGCTGATTACAATGAGAGAAGAGCCATCATGGACGCTTCTCCAATCAATGTAAGCTTTGCCGGACGTATGATGTTCAAGAGAGTAATGGGAAAGGCATCTTTCTGTAACATTGCTGATCTTAAGGGCAGAATGCAGGCATACATTTCAAGAGATGCCATTGGAGAAGAAGCATATGCAGACTTCAAGAAGTCTGATATTGGTGATATATTTGGTATCAAGGGATTCATTTTCAGAACTAAGACAGGAGAGATATCAGTTCACGCTGAGGAGATTACTCTTCTTTCTAAGAGTTTACAGGTACTTCCAGAGAAGTTCCACGGAATCACAGATACTGATATGAGATATCGTCAGAGATATGTTGATTTAATAATGAATCCTGACGTTAAGGACACATTTGTAAAGAGATCTAAGATTATCAAGGAAATCAGAAAGTTCCTTGATGGCAGAGACTTCATGGAAGTTG
>ERZ1026882.265-NODE-265-length-34424-cov-38.464576_pt1 | contig 34424 bp, 33 predicted proteins | sample MGYA00380171_ERZ1026882 | MGnify/ENA primary metagenome ERZ1026882 (study PRJEB33269, sample SAMEA4719807) | human gut metagenome | biome: human-associated habitat; feature: organic feature; material: feces | place: Cameroon | collected 2013-10 ...
ATGGAATTTCGTTTTATAGCACGGCACGGTTTAGCCACTTTATCGACAGTCTAAACGGAGCTGTCGAATAACAACTCCGTTTTATTTTAGTCTTTATATTTTTGCTTTTTAATATCAAGGTGCGAAAGACCAATATAATCAGGCAAGCCGTTTCTGTAAGGAACTTGCGGAACACCCTTAACAAGGGGTGAAAGATACTCAATCATCTTTTGAGTAACGTCGTTACCCTGCTCATTTATCCAGCTTCTCGGTACTAATTTTTCATTATTTGCAACCACGCTAACCTGCTCAGTATAATAATCAACCGTATAAGGCAAATCGCTTATTCTGCGAAGAGTAGAAAATACGCCTGTCTTACCGTCAAGCGCCGCTTTAACAGCAACAACACCTAAATTGTATGCTTCGGTAATATCAGTCATTGAAGCAGTATGACCTGCACTTCTTTGAAGCACGCTTGGCTCTAAAGCACGAACTTTACATCCTATTTTTTCTTCTACAACGCTTTTAAGATAAGCTCCTGTTCCACTGAGCATAACGTGACCGAATTTGTCAACATTATCTCCCCTTGCGCTGATATAATTACCGTTTTCATCCTTAATTCCCTCGCTTACAACAACAATAACCGAGTTAAATTCATTAAGCTTACCCTTAACATCCTCAACAAATTTATCAACAGAAAACGGTATTTCAGGCAAATAAATAAGATGAGGTGCAACGCTGTCGCCGTCACGTGCAAGTGCAGATGCAGCTGTAAGCCAACCGGCATTACGACCCATTGCCTCAATAATATGAACGCTTTTAATACTATATATACTTGTATCATAAGCAACATTTTTAACTGCAAGTGCAATATACTTGGCAGCCGAGCCGAATCCCGGTGAATGATCAATGCCCACAAGGTCATTATCGATAGTTTTAGGTACACCGACAATTTTGATATCAATATTATGACTTGCCGTATACTTTGAAAGCTTATCAACAGTATCCATAGAATCGTTACCGCCGATATAAAGAAAATACCCGATATTATATTTTTTTAAAACATCAATAATTTCGGCAAATATTTTTTCATCATCACCAAGCTTATATCTGCAAGAGCCAAGGAACATTGCAGGAGTTAAGCGAAGTCTGTTTATATCATAAGGCTTACCGTAAAAACGTTCTTTAAGGTCAATAATATTGTTTTCCAAAAGACCTTGAATACCGTTAATCATACCGTAAACTGTGTCAATTTTGTTGCTTGAAAAAGCATATTCGATTGCCCCGGCAAGACTTGAATTAATAACAGCCGTAGGTCCGCCGGATTGACCGATAATCATATTTTTGCTCATAAATTATTCTCCGATTTCATTATCATATATTTTAATGTTTCTGTGAACATCTTTTACAGGTTTATTTACGCAAATAGGTTCAAGCTTAACTGCGTTCTTTTTTGAAAATGTATTATTAAATATTTCAAGATTTCTGCACGGACCGCTTTCGTACCAATCCTTGCAGTCGCAGGAAATAAAAATATCAGGCATTAAGATATTTTTAAATGTATTATTAAAAATCTTAGATGGTCTGTCAGTAGTGCATAAAATGCCACGTGTAGGGATAGCATTAAATGTGCAACCGCTTATCGTAAGTTCGGGATTATATGTAATGTTTTCAAAAACAAACTGTTCGGGCTTTAGCGGAGGCAATGCCTCTTTAAATTTAACCTTAACACATTTATTATCAATATCGTCTTGCGTACTTTCGACGGTATAAACATCTTTAAGCTCCGACAAATCCGCTCTCCTGTAAATTTTCACTTCATTTTCAGGAAAAAATGCTTTATATCCGCCCTGCTGATGATGAACAAACTCTAACTCGGCAGTATTTGTATCAATAATTTTCTTAAGCCTTAAAAAAGCGCCGTGAACATTGATTGCGTCATCGTGCGGATGTTCAAAATACGAATCAATAATATTTACATATCCCTTGCAGCCGCAAATATGAATCAAATCGGCAAAAGAAGAAACCGTATAGCCTTTTGCAGGAGTAAATGTAATATTTTTAAAATTCAAATTTTCGCACATTTGCGAAAGCCAGCCAAAGCCATGCATATAATTAACCGTTATATTTTCGCAGTCAACGTTTGAACATTCATCAAAAAACAAGCCTGAATTATCACGAAGTTTATTGCGTGACATAGTTACAACATCGCCCACCTTAAACTTAGGCGATATCAAATATTTACATTCAACCGTATCGTTGTTGACTTTTTTTATCTTAATCGCTGTTTTAGTTGGCGAAAGGGCAGTTCTGAAAACAGAATCGCCTCGGTGAACAACATTGCAGTAACATTGCTCGTTAGCTGTGTATGAATAATAATTTTTCTTTGTAAAAGGACTTTGTTCAAAAAATGTAATTTTATTATCCTTAATATAAAAAGGGCTTTTCAACGGGATTTTATAAGTTATCTTATTAATTGATTTTTTGATAACTTTCATCTCATAATTCGTAGGTGAATTATATTTAACAGTAAAATTCTTAAGCTTAATATTACTGCAATTAAACATAGCAAAAGAGCACATATCACCGTGAATTACAAATGTTGAACCACAGCCATCAACAGTAATGCCGTCTTTATTTTCAATATCAATTGCAAAGTATTTATCAGGCGCTTTAAATGAATCGGTATTAGTCATATAGCACACCTTATGAATACTGAAATCCTTATAAAAATGATACTCCCCTGTTGGAAACAAAAGTGTATCTCCGCTTTGCATATTTTTAATTGCCTCATTTACACCCATGCTTGAATTAGACGCAGTGCAATAATCGGTAACCTTAATATTCATAACCATCACCTATGGTATTATACATATTTTTAATGTAATAATCAACAATTGATTTAAATTTAACGAATATTGTCTATAAAAGTGTTAATATTTATAAAATTAAATATTAATATAATTGACATTTTATAATAAAAGTTGTAACATTAGAAAAGTTAATAAACTTTATGGTATATAAAAGTTTATTAACTATACATTTTGTTTATATTTATACGAAGTATATTTTTACTAAGAGGTAACAAATTGACTAATTGGAAGGAAATTTATCAAAGCAAACTAACTACTGCCGAAGAAGCGATTAAGCTTATAAACGACGGTGACAAGGTTGTAACCGGATTTGGTTGCGGTGAACCGTTTGCAATTGAAAGAGCGCTGGTTGACAATTATCAAAATTATCATGATGTTCAAATTGTAAATATGCTCACACTCGGAGATTCACCTTGGTGCAGACCTGAAATGAAAGGTCATTTTACATTAAACTGTCTTTTCGCTTCGCAAAGCAACCGCAAGGCTATTTCATTAGGTGTAAGTGAATTTACAACGTCTCACTTTTATGAGATTCCCGATTTAATTAAAAATTACATACGCCCGAGAGTTACCATAGTTATGGTATCTCCGCCGGACGAACACGGTTATGTTTCATTTGGCACAACAGTTGATTATACAAGAGGAACGGCGGACTACTGTGATATTAAAATTGCTCAAGTGAACAAATATATGCCCCGTACATTCGGAAACAGCTTTATGCATATAAGGGATTTCACCTGCTTTGTAGAGCATGACGAACCGCTTCCGGAGGTAAAAACAGTTGAGATATCCGATACTGAAATGGAAATCGGAAAATATTGTGCTTCCCTTATAAATGACGGCGACTGCTTACAGCTTGGTATCGGCGGTATTCCCAATGCGGTTTGCGCTCAGCTTTGGGACAAAAAGGATTTAGGGCTTCACAGCGAGCTTGTCGGCGACGGTGTTGTTGATTTACTTGAAGCAGGAATAATTAACAACAAAAAGAAAAACAAAAATCCTTTCAGAACTATTTTGGGTGCTGCGTTTGGCTCGGAAAAACTGAATAATTACATAAATAACAACCCCTCAGTTGAACTTCACCCAATTAATTACGTAAACAATCCATCTGTCATTGCTCAAAATGACAATATGGTTTCAATAAATTCTTGCTTACAAATCGACCTTTTAGGTCAGGTAGTATCCGACACCGTAGGGTTAAACCAATACTCAGCCGTCGGCGGTCAGGTAGACTTTGTCAGGGGTGCTACAATGAGCAAGGGCGGACGTTCTATAATTGCTATGCCTTCAACAGCAAAAAAAGGCTTAATATCAAGAATTGTTCCGTTAATAACCGAGGGCAGTGCGGTAACTACTCCCAGAAACGACGTTAATTATGTTGTTACTGAATACGGTATTGCACAGCTTAAGGGCAAAACATTAAAAGAGAGGGCTAAGGCTCTTATTAAAATAGCACATCCGAAATTCAGACCTTATTTGATTTTGGAATTTAAAAAGCGTTTTAATGAAGAACCGTTTACCGGCGAAGAAATGGAAAAACAGCGCAGTGAAATAAAAGACTATTTGGTTGATACCAAGGAGTCACTTAAAGAGAGTGTTGCGTCAATCATTTCAAAAATCAAAGAATAGTTTTAAGGAGAATCAAATGGCAAAGGTAAAAGAAGAGCATTTCGGTATTGCAAGAAAAATCGTATCAAATATGACATCTGAAAGCTGGGAAACAATCCCCCATGCTACTATGACATACGATGCTGATGTGACAGAGCTTTTTAAAGAATGTAAAAAACTTAACGAGGGCGTTACCGACAAAACAAAGAAAATCACTATCAACACAATTATGCTTAAAATAATTTGTGAAGGCTTAAAGGCAGCGCCGAAGATGAATACTCATCTTGAATTTAATAGAAAACTTGTAAGAGGCAAGCTTATTTATTTTGACCATATTGACATTTCAATGCCAATGATTTTGCCGTCAGGTTTAATGATGACAGTTAATATGCACGATATGGGCAATAAAACTCTTACGCAAATGACAGAAGCTATTAATAATACAGCTATGCGTGCAAAGGGTTCGGATATGAACGAGGTTATGTTTGAGGTTTCCCTTGATAATACATTGACAGGTCTTAAGCAAGGCAAGATTTTGCAAACAATTCACAGGCTTATAGGTTCAAAAACAGGAAAGCACAAAGTAAAAACTCTTTCCGGTCAAGCTAAAAAAGACTACTATTCAATTCCTATAACAAGACGTCTTACCAAGCATGACATTGAGCAAGGTACGACAACAGTTTCAAACCTCGGCTCGGTTTATCGTGAACAAAAAGGTATGTGTGCCCTTCTTGAAATCATCCCTCCGCAAACAACAGCATTTGCTATTAATGCAGCTCAAAAACGACCTACTGTTGTAACAGACGAAAACGGAAATGACAAAATAGAAATAAGGCTCATATTGCCTATCACAATTGCTATTGACCACAGAGCACTTGACTACGGCGATGTTGTTCCGTTTATGAGAAAGCTTGATGAAATATTTGACAATCCGTCAATAATTCAAAGTTGGAAATAATTGTATAATTTAGTCAATAATATACATTGACTAAATTATAATATTGTGGTATTCTTTTATCGGAGATTGAGTTATATCTCAACTCTAAACGTAATGGGTGCTTGACTTTTTATAAGTCAAGTGCCCTTTTTATGATTTAAAAAACGGTGCAACCCATTTTGAGTTGCACCGTTTAAATTTTAATCTAAAACATACTTATATAGTATTGACATTATTGAAAGTCTTTGTAATTTTTAAATATGTTAGATAGATTTAAGAAGAGCCGGAAGTCTTGTAAGAGCGCCACCGAGCCTCCAGAAAATTTTGTTAAAGCCAACAAAACTTGATTCATCATCATTAAGCATCATAAGAAGACCTTCAGCCATTGCAGGTGAAAATACTCCCATACTCATAGCAATAAAGTTACGAATAGGAATTTGAGTAGCCATAGCAGCAAGCATTTTGCCGTCGCCGTTAGCGTCAGAGCCCATACCGCTCATAATCTTAGTAATCATATTGCAAAGCTTACCGCCCCACTTTGTATGGCGTGCATCATTAAGGCAGCAGTAAAGGTCAATCTTCTTATTTGTATCAATTTCAGGATTTGGAAGTTCACCATATACAGCGGCTAAATCATCACGAGTGATATTTGCAACATTGTTATAATAATTAGGAGCAGTTGCTCTGTAATCAGGAACTTCAGCCTCAACTGTTGATTCAACATTAACTGTTGCGGTAAGCTTAGGATCACGGCTTGAAGCTGCAACGATAATGTCAAAATCGCCTGATTCAACATACCAATCATTAATATTTACGTTATAGAAAGCAAATGCTCTCTTAGAAAGTTCAATTGTAACTTCCTTTTCCTCGCCTGCTTTAAGGAAAACTTTCTTAAATGCACGAAGCTCCTTAACAGGACGATAAATTGTTGATTCCTTATCAGCAACATAGATTTCAGCAATTTCAGCACCGTCTACATCACCTGTATTTTTAATCTTAAATGAAACAGAAAGAGTATCTGTATCCTTAATCTTATCAGATGAAAGTTTAATGTCGCTGTATTCAAATGTTGTGTATGAAAGACCGTATCCAAACGGGAATACAACATCGAGATTAGCTGAATCATAATATCTGTAGCCGATATATACCGACTCTCTGTGTTCTGAAGTAACAGGGCCGCCCGGATAGTAGCCGTATGTCGGGTTAGCCTCAAATGATGTTGGATATGTTTCAGATGTTTTACCAGATGGGTTTACAGCACCGGTAAGAATATTAGCAACAGCGATACCGCCTGCCTGGCCGCCGAGACCTGAGTTAAGAAGACCTTTAACTTCATTAAGCCAAGGCATAAGAACAACTGAACCGCCTGCAAGAACAACGACTGTATTAGGATTAGCCTGTGCTACAGCAGATACAAGAGCGTTATGGTTAGCAGGCATATTGATTGTTTCTCTGTCGTAACCCTCACCCTCAAAATCTTCGGTAAGGCCGACAAATACTACTGCAACATCTGCACTCTTTGCTGCTGCAACTGCTTCTTTAGTAAGTTCGGCATCGCTCTTTCTGTTTTTATCCTTCTTAGTAGGAGCAGATTTATAATAGCCCTGTGAATATGTAAGGTCAACGCCAAGCTTTTCAAGTTCGTCATAAGCATTTGAAAGCATTGTCGGATTAATTACAGATGAACCTGCGCCCTGGAAACGAGGAGCCTTAGCCATTTCGCCGATAACTGCAACCTTCTGTCCTTTCTTAAGAGGAAGAATTTTATCGTCATTTTTAAGAAGTACCATTGAGCCTTCGGCAACCTTCTGCGCAATTGCGTGGTGCGCCTTAGGGTCAAATGTATGCTCCTTTTCAAGAGCAGGCTTTGATTTCATAATAAGATTAACAACATTGTCAACTCTTTCGTCAAGAACAGCTTCATCAAGTTCACCGTTCTTAACAGCAGCAATGATTCTATGCTGATTAAGTGTTCCGGAACTTGGCATTTCAAGGTCAGTACCGTTCTTAAGTCCGGGGATTCTGTCAACAGATGCGCCCCAGTCTGTAACAATTAAGCCTTCAAATCCCCACTCGTCACGGAGAATTTCTTGCTGAAGATGCTTATTTTCAGAAGCATAAACGCCGTTGATTCTGTTATAAGAATTCATCACAGTCCACGGCTGGGCCTCTTTAACAGCAATTTCAAATGCAGGAAGATAAATTTCACGCATAGTTCTTTCATCAATAACTTCATTGAGAACCATACGAAATGCTTCCTGAGAGTTACAAGCAAAGTGCTTAAGGGATGTACCTACGCCCTTTGATTGAACGCCGTTAATAACACTTGCCGAACACTTACCTGCAAGATAAGGGTCCTCACTGAAATATTCAAAATTACGACCGCAAACAGGTGAACGCTTAATATTAGTACCGGGTCCCAAAATGGTAGAAACCTTTTCCTTTAAACATTCTTGACCCATTGCCTCACCCTCTTGTTTTAAGAGGTCTTCATCCCAAGAACAAGATGAAGTGGCAGCCGGTGGGAAACAAGTGGCAGGAACAGAGTTACCAAGCCCAATTCCGCCTTTCTTTTCTTCACCCTCAGCCGGAACATAATCCTTGCCCTTAGCCTTACGTAAACCGTGAGGTCCGTCGGTAATCATAATTTTAGGAAGACCAAGCTCAGGCGCTTCCTCAAGATGCCAATAGTCATAACCTGAAACAAAAGCAGCCTTCTGCTCAAGCGACATTTTTTTAACGATTTGTGGGTATCTCATACACAAAAACGCTCCCTTCGAATTAATAACGCATCTATTATACTATAAAAATTTCATCTTATCAATATAATTTTTGTGCATTTTTACAATTTATTTTATATTTTGTTTAGAAAGTGCACCTTTCATCTATATAATAGCAGAATTTTTAAAACCGTATATCAAAAATCATATTTTATATCATAATTCCCGACTAAATCGCTTCTTTTAATTATTTTTGAGCAAAGAAAAAGCCTTGAGTAAAACAAAAGTTAAACTCAAGACTTTTTGTGTAATAACGTGTAATAGTAGCATTACACGGAGGTTGGGCTACATAATATTTTCTTTAACAATGATATTTTCGCCGTCAAAACAAGCAATAATGCCGTTTGAATTCATTGTAGCATAAAGCTTTGAATGAGAAATGTTTTTAAGTTTATATTTAACGTCGGGATAAACGCCTTTCATTTCATTGCAGAAAATCGCAATTTTAGGCATTAATTTCTTTACCCAATAAAATGAAGTTGAATATAAATATCCGTGATGACCGACCTTGAGCAAATCAACGTTTCCGATTTTATCTGCAATACGCTTTTCGTCACCTGCTTTATAATTAATATCGCCTGCAAGAAAGGCTCTTGATTTACCGATTGTTACGAGCGTTCCGACACTGTTTACATTTTCGCCGAATTTGATTTTTCGTTCTCTGTTCTTGCCATTGAAAAACTCAATATTAAAGTCACCGAGAACGGTTTTTATTTCATCAAACTCCTCAATAAGCTCAACATTATTTTGTTTAATTGCACCAAGCATTTGATTGTAAACTTCTGTATTATCCCATCTGACACGCTCAAAGCGGCAAATATTTTGCTCATTGTAAGGCTTTAAATAAGCTGTTTTAACAAAAATATTCGGGTGATTGATAACAGTATCAAATCCGCCGATATGGTCTGAATGGCAATGAGTGCCTAAAACAAACTCAATATTAACGTTTCCGTTCTCATCACTAAAATTATCTAACAAATATTTAACAACTATATCCTCGTAGCCTTTTAAATTAAGATGAGGCTTATCCTTAGGAAAATCAGTATCCTCTGCAGAATCTATCATTGCAATTTTTCCATGACTTTCAAGAATAATGCAATCGCTGTGCCCCGTATTTAAAAAATGTATTTTGCCTTCCATTTTTCTCCTCTTATTTAATGTAATTATCATATATGTACTTAACTATCGACTCATTATTTGAGCAAGCGGTATTCTTGGTAATCGACTTAATTTCATCGCTTGCATTTCCTGCTGCTATGGGCAAGCCAGCAAATTCAAACATAGTTAAATCATTTTTACTGTCCCCTGCTGCAATTATTTCATTGCTTTTTGCACCGATTAACTCGCCGAGTTTTGAAAGCGCCGAGCCTTTTGATACGTTTTCGGCTGTAATTTCAATATTATTAGTCATTGAGGTAGTAAAAATAATATCATCAAAATGCTTTAATTTTTCAAAGCAATTTTTTCTTTCATCCGAATTCTTAAAAAATACATTTAATAATTCTGTTTTATCAAATAAATCAACCGCACTTGATAAATCATCAATACCTATTCTTGTTTTATCAATTACGTCAATATAATTTTCATCAATTTTATAATAATGATATGAATTTATATTAAGCTTTGACTTATCGGTCTTTGGCTCTTTATTTTCATAAAATTCAATCATTGTGTCATACGATGACAAAAGATTATAAAGCCTGATTAAAGTTTGCATATCAATATAATGCTCATACACGTTCTTATTTTTCTTTTTATCAAATATAACTGAACCGTCGGAGTAGATTATATATCTTATGCTTTGGAAATCACGTAAAGACTGAGGTATTTCATAGAAAGTCCTGCCTGTGCAAAGTGCAAATTCAATACCATCTTTTGTCATTTGTTCAATTGCGTCAAAATTATCTTTAGACACATTTGAATTATCATCAAGAAGCGTGCCGTCAAGGTCACACGCAAAAATCTTATAGCTCATATTATTTTCCCAACCAAAAATATATTATAAATTAATTATATTAAATATTGCTACTCAAAATCAAGCCTTTTTCTTTCTGTGGATTACAAAACGATTTAAAGGATACGTCCAAAGAGTAGGAACCGTCATAACAACAAGCTTTGTTAAAAGAACAATAAATACGCTGTCGTGACCGCTGTTTTTAATAAGAGTGCCAAGGAATGAGCCAAACCAAGTGTTAAAGGCAATTGTGCAAACAACCATTATTGTATAAAGAATTGTTGAAAGAACAGGGTTAGCGTCCGCCTTAAAGGTTAGTTTTCTATTCATAACATAAGCGGCGGCATAGCCGATTACCGCAGAAATGAAATAGGAATACATATATCCCTTATACTCAATGCCTAAGAATGAAAGAACTTGATTATTTGTTACCGGAACCTCGTTAAGCGATTTGAAAATCACATATTGCAAAAGCCAAAAGACTGCAAGCTCCAAAACCGAGGTTGAAGCGCCTGTAAATGTAAATTTTATAAATTTCCAAATCTCTGCGTGTTTATTAACGAATTTAGTTAAATTTTCTTTAAATGTGTTTTTGTTTTCTGCTGTCATTGCTTCGTCTGTAAATACAATTTGCGAGTCATTAATTTGTTTCATAATACTAATCAAAATAAAGCGAAAACCGCAAGCAAAGGCAAAAGCCGCTTACGGTATATCAATTTTCAGAGGTTGAATATTGAATTGAAGGAATATCATCATTTTTTGCGCCTGCAAAGCAAGCATAACCTGAAACAGTCATAACGGATACAACAAGTGAAATTGCAAGAACTGATGATAAAACCGTTTTAATCTTTTCGCTCATATTTATCTCTCCTTTCCCAAATCGTTGACTAAAGTATAAAACACGTCGATTAAAATATAATCAAGGTAGAGTAAAAAATGAGTAAAAATCAGGTAAATATTACTTATTATCAATTTAACATAAAATTAAAATTATTTAACAATAGCATAACAAAAGAAAAATATGCATTTCGTTTATATTTTTATGCTTTTGGGCAAAAGCCCTTGACAAATATATTTATATCCTTTTTAATAAAAAGTAACTATTCATCTAAGGAGAATATTTTGATTAAATTTAAACCAAAAAACAGCAGTGAAAAATCCATTGATAAAATAATGGAAGATTGCGAGCGATACAGAAAAGATTTAATTCGTTATTGTTATCAATTTTTTGAGTATGAATATGAGTATGCAGAGGATTGTGTTCAGGAGGCTTATGTTGCATTGCTGGAAAACCTTAATAACGGTATTGAAATAAAGAATTATAAATCTTGGTTATACGCTGTTGTTCTCAATTATAAAAACAAAGTAATGAAAGATAAAATCAAACGCAACGAATTTGTTTTTACCGATAATGAAGAAAAAGATGTAGTGATTGAAAATTCGAAACCGTATAATCCTGATTATATAGACCAAATGACGACCGATAAAATGATTGAAGAACAAGCATTACATATTATTTCACAACTTAATCCTGACGAAAAAGAATTATATATATTATATTATTGGAAGCATAAAAAGTTAAAGGATATAGCTATTGAATTAAATGTTACGCACGCCACCATACGCAAACGGCATGAGAAACTAAAGAAAAAATTAAATTCCAAAATAAAAAATTTTGAAAATTTATAAAATAATTGTTCACATTTTTCGATAAACTGACACTATATAGATAGGAGGTATTATTGTGAAGAGAAAATTAAGTAAAAAGAAACTGAAAAAAATGATAGATTCTGATTTTACTGATTTATCAACAGAGGAAATAAAAGCACTTATACAAAAGGAGGTTAATAAAGGTCCTGATAAGTTAGATACCGATTATATTGACCTATGCTTTGAGTTATTGGCTGTCAAAGGCAATGCTAAAGGCAAAAGGGTTAAGTTTAAAAAGCCGGCTAAAGTATTATTAGTTGCAGCAGCATTGATGGTTGTATTTATTTCAACAGTTACAGCGTCTGCACAATTTAATTTTGACATTCCTCAAAACATTGCAAAACTTATAGACAACAATGCGGAAATTGATTATAATTTAGAAAATGCTGATACAACTGCCGACGGCTATGCCCTGTTAAATACGGATTTAGCAAAGCAACTTGCTGATTATGGAATTACTCCTGTTACATTTCCTAAGGAGATGATAAAAGAAAGTTGTAAAATAACTAAAATTGAAAGTATCTCTTCTGATGATATTTCAAATATTGTCAGTGTTGATTTTTATTATAACGGTCAACGAGGATGGTTGGATATTGAGCAGATGTCAAAAGAACTTGAATCAACAGGTGTTGATACTGTTCTGGATATTAAATCAGGACGGATGATAAATGTGAATGGAATGGATGTTCTTGTGTTTGAGCAGGAAAATAGTTGTTCAATAAAATATAAGGATAATTTTACTACTTATGATATCCATTTAGACTGTAATTTAGAAACAGCAATAAAATTTGCAAAATCCATTAAATAAAGAAAGGATAAAATTATGAAAAAATACATATCGATATTTTTAGCAATTTTAATAATTATTACCTGCTCTGCTCCTGTTACAGCTTTTGCTGCAGACAATACGGAAGATAATGCATATTTTACACAGGAAGAATTTGAAACTTTTGAACACATTTATGCTGTAAATATTACACCATATACGACCGGATTAATAACAGATAAAAATCTTGGTATAGCAAAAGATGGAGCAATATTGAAAATTACAGGAAAGACCGAAGGAAACAGTGAAGTGGTTAAATGTGGCTTTACTAAAGTAGTGATTCAAAGGAAGAAATCAAGTTCCACTTCTTGGTCAAATTACAAAACATATAAAGATTTATATTCGGATAGCACAAAATATAATTTGAGAAAATCTATTACTGTTGAAAAAGGCTATCAATATAGGGTGACGGCAACACACTATGCAAAAAAGTCATTGTTGTCAACTCAAAAAATTGATTCAACAACAGGCTCTTTAACATTTTAATAATAAATTTTTAATGGCGGATTTTTCTCCGCCATTATTTTTTTGAAAAAATTTACAAAAAAATGTTCACATTTTCCCCAAAAACGACACTATATAAATGAGAGGATATTTTCTTAAATAAAGCTTTATTTAAATTTGTGATGAAAGAGGTGTTTGAAATGATTTAATATCTTTATGCTTCGGCAAAAAAAGAATAACATTCAATAAAATAAAATTAAGGAGAATTAATATTATGAAAAAATTAATTTCGAAATTAGCCGTTATCATTATGTGTGTTATTGTTTCCTGTATGTCCTTGGGAACAGGCATAGTTGCTAATGCAGCATCAGATGACCCGTCGACAATTGCAAAGAATGTTTCTTTGCCTGCAAATAACAAGGCTGTAAAAATGGGACAATGCGTAAAATTATTTGTTACTGCATCTGACAATTACAGTACTATCATTGCAAAAAAGACCAAATACGACGGTTTTTCAAAAATGAATGTGCGTCTTTATAGAAAGCAGACTTCAGGTACACTATCATTTCTTTCTGCCAAAAAGACCATATCCCCAAAATCAACTCAGCAAAAAATTACTTATGCAGCCGGTTTAAAATACGCCAAAAATGACGGAATAATATTTGAAGGTTCTCAAAGCGAAGCTAAGTCAAAAGGCGCATATGTAGTATTATACGGTAATTAAATTTCAAAGTGGCAGATGGTAGATGCTGTCTGCCGCTTTTTCAGGAGGAAAGTATGAAAAAAAGTTTGAAATTTCAATTCATATCACTAATTACTTCTCGTAATTTTAATATTATTTTAATGTTGAGTATTGTTTTTGCACTTGTACCAACACTTTTTTATGGAATTAAATTTCATAGTGCTGATATAAATACAATTCCTGCGGCATATTCGTTTTTTCTTGGTAGTGGATATATTGGTATATTTAACAAAATATATTATGTTTTAATGCCTTTGATTGTAGTGATTCCATTTGCTGATTCTTATTATACAGATTGTAAAAATCATACAATTTATGGAATACTTTCAAAATGCACCTTAAAACAGTACTACTACAGCAAGCTTATATGTGTTTTTTCATCCGGAGTTATTGTAATATTAATTCCGTTACTTATTAATTTTCTGCTTAATTTAGCAGTATTTCCTGTTAATTCAACAGTGGAATACTTAAACGGCTTTGGTCAAATACAAAATCAATTATATACGGTTTATCCCAAAGAATTTCTACCTATATTTTTTTATCATCTATTTTGTACAAATCAATATTTATATGAATTAGTATATTTGCTAATCGCTTCTTTATTCGGAGGATTATTAGCAGCAATAATATTCCAAATCTCTTTCTTTTACAAAGGAAATAAGATTTTGTTAAATTGTCTGCTATTTATAATAAATAATTTACTGTCAATAATTTCAGCTACATTACCGATAAATCTAAATTTGCAAAGCTACATATATGCAGGATATACAGCAGGCGGACAAAGCTATTTGGGATTTGCGATTATATTGATTATATGCTTAGCTTGCGTTCTTATAACTATACCTATAAATTTAAAAAGGTTAAAAAATATATTATGATAATAAAAATTATTAACAAGCGTACTGTATTCTTTACTATATGCATTTCTGCTCTCGCAGGAATATTTACAGTGCTTACAAGATATGATTGGGCAGCAAATGATGTTTTGTATAATAATTTTCTGTTTATTCATGATGATGATATAAATAGCGTTGGTTTTCATAATTTAATTAGCGTTATGAATGTGATATTGCTTTTTCCGTTTGCAATGGAAATATTAACAGACCACAAAAAAACTAATGAAATTTATATTGTTTCAAGAATGTCAAACTCAATTCGCTTTTATTTTATAAAATTTCTGCAGATATCGCTATTATGTTTTTTAGAAAGTTTTATATACAATACCATATTGCTCATAGTTTACTGCAGTTTAGGTTCGATTGCAGAGCCTACCAAACAACTTATATGTATTTATCTGTATACTGTTATAGTTAATTTCTTAATTGCCCTAACTTTTTTCGCCATTATGCAGTTTTTTTCAATTATAATAAATGAAAAATTTGCATTACTATTAACAATCGTATTCTTTTGTTTTTGTGTTATTTTCGGTCTCAGATTTACAAACAGGATATCAAATATATGCATAACAAATTATTATTTTATTACTTCAACATTTACAAACAATACACTGTCTTTTAATCGCATTGTACTTTCTTTAGCTTTACCTTTAATTATAACAGGTTTAATCACTGTCTCGGGCAGCTTTGTATATAAACACACGGATCACTTATAAAGGAGTCTAATATGGGATATATTGCAATAAATAATTACACTAAAAAAATAAAGAAAAGAACAGTTCTTGATAATATTAATTTGACTTTTGATAAGGGTAAAATTTACGGATTAGTTGGCAAAAACGGTTGCGGAAAAACTATGCTTCTAAGAGGAATATGCGGCTTTATTACAGCTTCTCAAGGTGAAATTATTATTAATAATATTAAAGTCGGGAATGGTAAATTCGCTCCGTCTTTTGGAACTGTTATTGAAAACACAGAACTTTATAACAATTTAACTGCTTTTGAAAACCTATCACTATTATCTTCATTATCTAAAAATAGAGTTGATAAAGAAGTTATAAATTATTGGATAAAACGATTTGGTCTTGAGCCAACGAGCAAAAAGAAATACGGCGAGTTTTCTCTCGGTATGCGCCAAAGACTGAGTTTAGCACAAGCATTTATGGAGCAGCCTGAATTAATTGTATTAGATGAACCTACAAATGCGCTTGATGAAAATGGAATAAAAGAATTTCACGAAATAGCATTAGAGGCTAAAAATGACGGGGCAACTATTATAATTGCCAGTCATTCTAAAGAGGATATTGACATTTTATGTGATAAAATATTCTGTATGGAAAACGGCAAGATTACAAAGGAGTTTGAAAAATGATGTTTACTGCAATTCAAAAAATATCCATTTCTATAATCTCTGTAATGTGCATTTTGATGGCGGTATTTGGTATATTTAATAAACAAAGCTATAACTCAATTACTACAGATAATTCTGCTTTTGATAATGCAGTTTTATATGATTACGCCAATTTTGAAGAAGAAGAAAACAATTTTTCAGAAAATATAAATGTAGAATACATTAACGATCAACTCAAAAATGCTGATACGATTTTTGTTGGTACTGTTAAGGATATTAAAAATCAATACGAATGTTTAAGGTACACAATCAATATTGACAAGGTTGTAAAAGGCAAAAATATAAATATAAGCGAAACAGTTGTTCTGTATGAATACAGTCATTTTATTCTTAATGAAAACAATGAATTGGAATATTTTCAAACTGTCACCAAAAATCTACCACTTCAAAAAAACAAACAATATCTGCTTTTTGCTGAAAGACTTGAATATGAAAAGGATTATCAGCAAACTCTAAAACACAAAGAATTCAGAATATTTGATGCCGAAATAAGTACTTTTTGTATTACAAATAATCAAGATAAAGCATTGAAAAGCAACGCAAAACAATTTAGGGATATTAAAAATAATGAATATATTTGTTTTTCTTCAAAAGCACTTAATAATATAAATTCTATAAAGCGAAAAATAATTGATATGTATTTAAAATAAACACCCCCCTGCGTGGACATCCTTGACATTTGATAACAATTTAACGAGGTACATTTCATGAATAAAAAAGCAATTACTTTTAGTGCAATATTAGTTACCATATTAATATGTTCATTATTGGCATCTGCGTTGCATTTAAAAAATCAAGTTGATACTTCACCGGCAAAAAATGTTGAAAGCGTAGATCTTGCCACCCAAACTGTAATATCTGAAAATCTTTTGATTGAGAGTGATATTCAATTTTCAAACAAAGAGCTAAATTTGAATAGTTATTACTTTGACGGAAACAGACTATATATTTCTGTTACACCTGAAAAAAGCAAATCATTAACTGATTTTAATCTAAATTCTTTTTATATAAATTCAAAAAGCTACAAAAAAAGAGCTGATATTATTTATAATAGCAAAGAATTAGAAGCAATTATCGGAGAAAAAACCAACTTTGCTCTCGTAGTTTTTAATTTCTTTAAATATGACAAACAGAACAAATATTATGTGTCATATAATGATTTAAACACAAAAGAATTTTTCATTAAAGGAAACATTGCGAAGCATAAAAATATAGAAACAGCAAACGAGGAAATGACATTTAATTTTGCAGAATTTGGAACGACCAGCACTGTAATTAACTGTAATATAGACGCTTTTATTGAAGATGCATCTTTTAAATTTAAAACAAAAGATAATATATGTACTGCCTATTTAACAAAAAAATCAGGAAATAATTATTCGTTTTTAATACCTCTGAAATTAAACGAAGCATCGCAAGGATATTTAATTGCTAATGATGAAAACGGCAATGTAAAATTAAGAGAAGTTGTAAGCTTTAAAAGTAATGATTCTGATGAAATATTATAATCATTCTAAAATAAACACCCCCCTGCATGGCTGTTCACGCAGGGGGTTACTTATTTTTATTTACTTTTTAACAAGCTCGACCTGAGCCTTATAGCTGCCGTAAACCCAACAGCCCGTGGAATTTTCAATATTGGCGGTGATATCGTAATAATCCCTGCCCTCTGACAAATCCTCACTTTTATAAGAAGCCAAATCGACAACCAAACCGACACCTATTTTATCGTTATTAAGGCTCGACTGAGAGCCGACAAGAGTAAGCTGGTTTGCATTAACAGAAATAACGTTTGCCTTGTATCCATCAGGAACATTGGCAACGGTAACTGAATTTTTATCAAACGAAACGGCTTTGGTTTTAAAGCTTGACGGAACAGTAACCGTAACGGTAATTTCCTTAGTATCGTCAAGAATCATAATTGCGTCAAGATGAGTTACGTCAAACTTAATAGTATTCTTACCTACATTAAGCTGAGAGAAATCAATATTACCGATATTTGCCTCTTTAATTCCCGAATCAGCCAAAGCGGCAGCTGAAACCTTATCTACACTATATGACACATTAAATTTACTTGTGTCAACATTGTCAGGTTTTCCTGTAAAAGAACTTGTAACATTAAGAGTCATTTCTTTTAAAACAGGAATGGTAAGTGTAAGATTTTCAGCTTCGGTATCAACAGAAATATAATCGACTGTATTTCCGCTTGAATCAATAGGAGTAGGTATAATATCAACAGACTGCGTTGATTTAAGTTTATTTTCGATATCGACATTCGCTACAAGACTTTTTACCTTTGAAACGTATGATTTAGGACCGCTGATTTTTGCAACTTTTTCACTTAAAAGAGCTTCACCCATCACATAACCGTCTGCAATAAAATCTTTATTTTCATAATTCAAATTTATATCAAGTGTTTTTTCATCTTCGACGTCAAAATATGCCTTATATGTTGTAGGATAATAAGATGAAATTGTAAAATCCGCATTTTCAGACACCGAAGTCACATTAATAGGAACATCATAATTACCTTTTGAAGTGACTGAATTAGTTTGAAGCTGAACCTTAAGGTCATCGGCTGTAATATCCCTTGCAAGATATTTTTTACACTTAACAGTAACATCAACATCAATTTTACTGTCGCCGTAGCACTTAATGCCAAGTTGGTCCGCAGCAGAATCGCTGAAATCAACATTAACAGCAACGGTAATGGTCTTAGTAGTTTCAGGTGACAGGCTCATCGAAGTTGAAACCCAAACAATAACTGCCGCAATAATAGAAAAAACAATAAGATATTTATCATTATAAATAAGCTTTTTTAATGAAAACTTCTTTTTTTTATTTTTATCAGCCATTATTTTTTAATCCTCCTTACAAGCTTGGTAATGATTTTATCATCATCGGAGGAACCTGACGGAACAAATTCTGTTGTTAAAATATCTCTTAAATCGCCGTAAGAAACATCACGCTGAAGAATACCGCCCTTTGCAACCGAAATAGCACCTGTTTCCTCGCTGACGATAACAGCCAAAGCATCGCTTTCCTCAGTAAGACCTATTCCGGCTCTGTGCCTTGTGCCGAGTGCAGACGAAACAGTCTTTTTTGTAAGCGGCAAAATGCAGCCTGCTGCATAAATCTTACCGTCACGAATTACCATAGCACCGTCATGAAGCGGTGATTTTGGATAAAAAATATTTTCAACAAGTTCTCTTGAGGCCTTTGCATTAAGAACCGTACCCGATTTAATAACATTGCCCAAAAGAGTATCGTTTTCAAAACAAATAAGTGCGCCTACTCTTTGGTCGCTCATATTGGCACATGCTTTGCATACACATTCAATACAATTTGATATTTCTGCAATGTCGACAGCAACACCCGGATGGATAAGAGACTTGAGACTCTTAGCTGTTGTGCCCTTGCCGATTTGTTCAAGAATATTACGTACCTCAGGACCGAAAAGAATTACAAGAATTATCAAAATATTGGAGAAAATCGCCTTAAAAATAAAGCTTGAAGCCTCCATATCAAGAAGATTTACTATGCCATAAATTATAGCAATAAAAATAAATCCTTTTGCAAGTTGCATAGCCCTTGTTTCTCTTATAATACGAACACAAATATATATAATCACGGCAACCAAAATAATATCTAATGCATCCGATATTCCGAATGTTGAAAATACACTCAAAATTTTATTAAATGTATCTGTTATTTTAACTATCATAAACTGACTTCCTCGTTTATTAATTACTGTTATTTATATTTTATCACACGCAGTTTAATAAATAAAGTAATTATTTTAGTTTTTTTGAGTTTTTCAAAGTTTTTTTAAGATATTAATAAATTTTTCACACTCGCTGTATTTAGTAAATACACTTGGGCTTATACGTACAGTTCCTCTGTTGTCAGTACCAAATGCAGTATGAGCAAGCTTTGAGCAATGAAATCCTGCACGGCATGCAATATTCTTATCGGCCAATAAAGAGGCTGTTTTTTCCGACGGATAATCTTTATAGTTAAACGACAGTATCGGCGCAAGAAAAGCATCATTAAAGTTTGGAGTATATAACGTAACATTATTATTTTTCGCAAGTTCGCCGTAAATATATTTCATTAAATTTTTTTCATGTTTATATATACTTGAAACACTTTTGCCTACCACAAAATCAATACCTGCACAAAGCCCTATAATACCAACATTATTAAGCGTTCCCGATTCTAACCTTTCAGGCATATTATCAGGTTGAGCAAGTTTCATTGAATTTGAGCCTGTTCCGCCCTCAATAATTGTATCAATCTCAGCATTATCTCTAAGAGCAATAAATCCTATACCCATTGGAGCATAAAGTCCTTTATGACCCGGTGCGCAAAGGATATCAATATTATCACTTTTGCAATCAATATCCAAAATCCCCGCAGATTGTGCCGCATCAACAATAAATATTATTCCGTTTTCGTGTGCAAGCTTGCCTATCTCTTTAATAGGAAAAACACAGCCGAATACATTTGAAGCGTGCATACAAACAATTGCCTTTGTATTAGGTTTAATAAGTTTTTTAAAATTATTTATTGTTTGTTCTTTATCAAAAGAAAAATCAGCTATATCGTAATCAATAATTCCGTTTTTAAAAAGCGCATAAACGGGACGTGCGACGGCATTATGCTCAAGATTAGATATGATTATATGGTCACCGGGCTTTACAATTCCTTTTATTGCAAAATTAATTGCCGTGGTGCAATTTGGTGTAAAGGCGATATTTTCCGATGGAAAGCTAAACATTTCAGAAAGCTTTTCACGACAGGAAAAAATCATATCAGAGGTAATTACACTTTCTTTATATCCGCCTCTGCCGCTGTTAAAGCTATAATAATTCATCGCCCTTATCACTGCATTTTTAACTATTTGCGGCTTAGGATTTGTAGTGGCACTGTTATCAAGATAAATCATTTTCGTTCCACTCCCCTAATCTGTATACCTTCTTTAATTAAAATCGAAATCGGCTCTTCTGTATAAGTGTTTACTACAACCATATACCCGCAACCGTCTTGAGGTGACGGATTTTCAAGCTTTTTGATTATTGATTTATATCCATTTTGCCTAAGCGAGCGTTGAGAACGCTGAGCATTTGTAATCGAGCCTACCTTTATATATAAAGTCATAAAAAAATCCTCTTTCACATAATAAATTATTTTACATTTTATACTATGCGAAAGAGAATTATTTGGTATTTAGATTGATGTTTAAGCGGACAAGCGCTTCAATTCATTTTTTATTTTTTGAAGTATTCTTTTTTCAAGACGGCTGATATACGATTGAGAAATACCCATTTTGTCGGCAAGCTGCTTTTGAGTTAAGCTTTCGTTTCCATCTAATCCAAAGCGGAGCGTCATAAGATTTCGTTCCTTTTCAGGCAGGGCGGCAACCGTTTGACGAAGAAGTCTTTTTTCATCATCATACTCAATTTCTTCAAACACATCGTTAGGGTCCGTTCCCAAAACGTCACGAAGTGTAAGTTCGTTGCCGTCCCAGTCGACAGACAGAGGTTCATCAAAAGACATTTCGCTTTTTATATTATTAACCTTTCTTAAATGCATAAGGATTTCATTTTCTATGCAACGTGAGGCATAAGTGGCAAGTTTGATATTCTTTTCTGGATTAAAGGTTTTGACGGCTTTCATTAGACCGATTGTGCCGATAGAGACCAAATCCTCAGTCGAGGTGGTTTTGTTTTCGAATTTTTTTGCAATATAAACCACCAAACGTAAATTATGTATTATCAAAAGTTCTCTGTTATCCTCAATTCCGTTTTGAAGTTCGTCCATTATTTTCTGTTCCTCCTCTTTTGAAAGCGGAGGCGGCAGAGTTTCCGGCCCGTTAATATAGAAGCATTTTTGCTTTTTAAACAACTTTAAAAATAGTTTTTTAATTAAATTCAACATATAATCACCTTAAATATTAATCAATTCATTAGATAAAACAGCCGAGAATTTTTTTGAATTAACGTCTGACAACGCAACGTAAACCTTTGTTATTTCAATTTTATTTTTGCCGTTTGAAATTATGATTTTATCCGGCTTAAACGCTTTTAACATTCCCTGTCCCGATACCGTTTGGCACGGAATTAGGCGCTCGCATTTTTCAGGCATTTTTGATTTGTCAACTATTATAACCGGATAATCGGAAAACGGTTCTCGAAGTTTATTTCCACTGTCGGCAAAAGCATAAAACTTGTATTCATTATTATCAACAAATATACTTAAAGAATATATTTCCCCTTTTGCAAGCGTTCGATTTGTTATTTTTATGATAATATATGTAACCAAATAGGCGCAAAAAGCACTTACAAGAAGTTGGGTGGCTGAAATATCAAAATAAACGTTTGAGTTTTTAACCGTCATACCCTTAGGCGAAAAGAACATACAAATTGCAGATATCACACCGAGAAAAAGAACATTTGAAAAATAAAATATGATAAAATTTTTAAAATAAGTCCATACCCTTATAAAGCCAAAAGCGACAAAAACAATAAGCAGTGAAGCAAAAATTTTACCGATTGCCGATAAAAGAAAATTCAGTTTATCGAAAATAATAACAAGAGAATACAAACCGCCCAAAACGGAAGCAAATACAGCACGGTATTGCTTAATCTCCGATTTTGCAAAAAAGGATGTGGAAATGAGGAGCAAATAAGTAATAAAAAAATTGACTACAAATAAAACGTCAACATATATAACCAAAAAATACCCCCTCTCTATGATTAATTATAACCAATGAGAAGGGGTAAATTTGTCAAAATCACTCTTCTATTTCAATTGTTTCAATAACAACATCATAAACAGGTTTATCACCCATACCTGTACGAGTTGAAGCAATATCCTCTAAAACGTCAGTTCCGTCTGTTATTTCGCCGAATACCGTGTGGTGAAAATCAAGCCACGGAGTACCGCCAACCTCTTTATATTTATCAATTACCTGCTGCGGATATCCGTTATCCTTAAGTTCTTCCATTTGTTCAATAAGCGTGCTTGGAACTTCCTTAGCCTGAACAATGAAAAACTGAGAGCCGTTTGTGTTAGGACCGCTGTTTGCCATAGAAAGAGCACCGTAATAATTTCTTGCATCAAGATTAAATTCATCTTGAAAAGGAGTGCCCCAAATTGACTCGCCGCCGCAACCCGTGCCTGTCGGGTCGCCGCCCTGAATCATAAAATCCTTAATAACACGGTGGAAAATAAGACCGTCATAATATCCGTTTTTTGCGTGTGTAACAAAATTTTCAACAGTCTTAGGTGCAAGGTCATCATAAAGATTAAACTTCATATCACCTTTATTTGTTTTAATAGTTGCCTTAGTCATTTAATTTAACCCTTTCATTTATCTTTTTTAATGTTTCAAAATCTACCTTTTCAACCTCACGGTCATACGTTAAAAGACCGTTAAGTTCATCCTCAACATCCGTAACCTGAGTATAAACAGTAGCACTCAAGCCGTCCTTAATTTGAGGAATGATAGTTTTTGTAAACAGTCTTTTATAAGCCTCAGTCAAGGACTCACGGCTGAAAAAGACTTTATAACCAAACATTTTATTATTAAAGGTGTGGCCCTTAAGTTTAAGACCGAGCCCGCCGAATTCCGAAAGAACATAAGCACGATTGCCCTTTTTAACCTTAATAGGTGTAAAATAGATATGCTTTGAAATAACGTCGCTCTTGCCCATATCGTGCCAGCCTGAAGCCGAGTCAACAATACGAGTTTTATCGAGAGATTTAAGCTTGTCATAAGCCTTTTTGCTGTCAAACTGACCCCAGCCCTCATTAAACGGAACCCACAATGCTATACAAGGGCAGTTATAAAGAGTATCAACAATTTCTTCAAGCTCCTGATAATATAAAACTCTGCCTTCTTTATCTGTTCTGTGAAAAGTAGAATAATTATTATCGTTAAGCGTGATATTGACAAACGGAATAACGGATATTTCAAGACCGTATTTGCCGCCGCCGTTTATCATATCCTGCCAAACGATAATGCCGTTAACATCGCAATAATGATACCATAAAAGCGGTTCAACCTTAATGTGCTTTCTAAGCATATTAAATCCTGCCGATTTAACGTATTCAATATCAAATTTCATTGCCTCATTCGACGGAGGAGTTAAAAGACCGTCGGGATAATAGCCTTGATCAAGAAGCCCATTATGGAAATATGGCTTATTATTCAAAAACAGCCTTTTGATACCGTCTTTATCTGTGCCGACTGAAAATTTACGCATACCGAAATATGATTTTATCGTTTCTCCGCAAGCTGAAAATTCCACATTATATAAAAACGGAGATTCGGGTGACCACGATTTAAAATCGGGGATTGATACGCAGGTATCCTTTGTTTTGGCTATTAATTTATCGCCGTCAAAGATTGACACCTCAACGTCATTTGTTCCGAAATATTCAAACGATACGTTTGAATTATCATAGTCGGGTGTAATTTTAACCTTTTCAAGAAATTTTTTAGGGGTTGATTCAAGCCAAACGCTTTGCCAAATACCGCTTTGACAAGTGTACCAAATACCGCCACGCTTAATTTTCTGCTTACCTCGTGAAAATTCGTTAGTATCTGAAAAATCAAGGCAAACTACTCTTATTTCGTTTTCACCGTCTTTAATATAATCGGTTATTTCAAATTTAAACGGTGTGTATCCGCCTTTATGAGAACCTACCTGTGCACCGTTAATAAAAACTGTTGCGATTTGGTCAACTGCACCGAAATTGATAAACACTCTGCCCTTATTAAAGCCTTTTGGAATTTCAAATTTTCTCTTATAAATCAAAAATTCACCGGGTTCAAGTGTTCTGTGAACACCCGAAAGATAAGACTCAGGCGAAAAAGGCACGCAAATATCGTACCTAAACATTTCGTCATCACAATCAGGCATACCGTAAAAAGCACATTTCCACATTCCGTTAAGACTTATATAGCTGTCACGAACGAACTGCGGCCTTGGATATTCACTAAGAGGATTATTTTTATCAAGCCTTTTACCCCATTTAGTAAGCAACATATTTACCCCTCACTTATAATTTTACCGTTTTTGATTTGAATGGTTTTATTACAAATATCAAGCGCAGCTTTCTTATGAGAAACAATAATGCAAGTAACATTATCAAGCGCTTTAAGATTAGTTAAAAATTCCTTTTCCGTCTTTTCGTCAAGAGCGGAGGTGGCCTCGTCGAGAAGCAAAATCGGAGAATCGGCAAGCAAACTTCTTGCAATCGCAAGGCGTTGTACCTGCCCTTCGGAAAGACCCAAACCTTTTTCGCCTATTACGGTTTCAAGTCCCAACGGAAGCTCATCAATAAATTGCTTAGCACAGCTTATTCTTATTGCCTCCTCAATTTCAGCGTCGCTTGCATCGGGATTAATAAAAGTAATATTGTCCTTAATTGTTCCCGATATAAGCATATTGCCCTGCGGAACATAAGAGAAAAGCCTTCGTGTATTTTTGTCAATAGGGATTTTACCGTTGTTTGTATCAAGATAAATTTTACCAAAATTAAGATTAAATACACCCAAAAGAAGCTTTAAAAGCGTACTTTTGCCGATACCGGAAATGCCCATTATTGCTACAAAATCACCTTTTTTGATGCTCAGCGAGGTGTTATCAAGAATAATATCACGGTCATATTTAAACGAAATATTTTCAAATTCAACAGAATTAAGGTTTTTATATGTATCTAAAACATTAATTTCTTTTTTGTTAATTTCTTTTTCGTTCGGCAAATCGTCAAGTTCCATAATTCTTTCGGCAGAAGCGATAGTGGTATAATACTTAGGCATAATACCTGAAAGAGAAACAAACGGCGACTGAACCTGATTTACAAGTTGAATAATAGCCGTTACCGTACCATACGTCATACCGTTAAACAAAATACTGTATGCACCAAAAGCAATGGCAAAAACAGTTCCCACACTGAAAACAGCACCAAGACCTACATTAGCACATATACTGAAGTTTCGTTTTCTCATACGTGCTTTAAAATTATCATCTTGAAGTTCATCTGTAGTTTCATTAATTCTGTTTTCAACCGAAAAAGCCTTAATAACAAGAATATTTGACAAGATTTCCTGAATAAAGGAACGTGTTTTTCCCTCTGTTTCCTGCACTTTTTTATGAAGCCTTTTAAGCGTTTTCCTAAAAAAGCGGGTAATGATAAAAACAGTACACCCGCCGACAATAAATATAAGTGCAAAAATCTTATCAATGATAATTAAATATATAAGCGCACTCAAAAGCTTTGCGCCGAAGAAAGCCGATTCGGGAATAATTGTTGTAAAGCCCGATGCAACAAGAGTGGCATCATTAAACATACGGTTTTGCAAATCACCTGTATGAAATGTAGTTACTTTTTGATAATCCTTTTTAATCACCAAATCAAGAATATACTTTTTAAGTATCATCTCAAGCCTTGCACTGCAGCGCTCGCTCAAGCTGTTTTTAGTAATATTCAAAGCCATTTGAAATACTACCAAACCGAGCATACAAAGTGCAAATTTAATAACAATATTGAAATCCTTTGCCTGGGTTGCACCGTCAATAATGTTTTTAGAAAACTTAGCAAAAAAAACAGATGAAACGCCGTAAATTGCATTAAGAGCAACAAGCAAAATCATCAACGGCACCTGCTTTTTGCAAACAGTGAACATCCATTTAAGAACATTTTTATCCTTTTTGCGGATTTTTTTAGCCATAAATAAACGTCACCTCTTTTTGAAAATATGCCTTTTAATCCAATTAATCCCTCTTGGGAAAAGAAGAATAAAAGGGCGAACAGGCAAAAGAGCAACCCAAATCTTGGAATAAAGCTTATATGCCTTAGAGTTTTGGCAATCGATATATTTTTTGCCGTCTTTATAAAAACCCACAAGCACACCGCAAATCATATCATCTGTTACATATTCCTTTTTAGTTAAATTATCGCCGACAATAACATAATGGTCATCGCACACCTCAACAATGCGGTGCATAATATACTTTCCCCGCTTCGTTACATAAACAGGAACGTCATATTTTTTTAGCCTGCCTTTATTTTTAACGACAATAATATTATCACGCTGTTCGTGAATAAGCGGCTTCATAGATGTGCCCATGGTAAGGCCTGTATATTTGCCGTATGTATCAAGTATTTCTTTAATCGACTTACTCTGTTCCATTAAAATCCTCATAAAAAATAATATTACAAATAAATTATAACAGATTATTATTTTATATGCAACAATAATTAAAACAAAGCTGTCTCTTGTATTGACAAACTATTTCAAATATGCTAATATAATGTGCAATAGATAATAATAAGACATGAAACTTAAGTCGAGCTATTGCAGCACGGCTTTATTTTTTTGCAAAAAAAGGAGTATATATATGAATTACGATTTGATAATTGTAGGTTCCGGACCTGCCGGTATTTTTACTGCACTTGAACTTATCAAGCGTGGCACAAAAAAGAAAATGCTTTTAATCGAGAAAGGTAAACCTGTTCAAAAGCGTCATTGTCCTAAAGCTGAGGTCGGTCACTGCGTAAACTGCAAGCCGAGCTGTGCAATTACAACAGGATTTTCAGGTGCAGGTGCATTCTCTGACGGTAAATTAAGCTTAAGCTATGAAGTCGGCGGAGATTTGCCAATGCTTATCGGTGAGGACTTTGCTCAGGAACTTATCAACTATACGGACAAGATTTATCTTGAATTCGGTGCGGATACCAAGATTGAGGGAATTAACACAGGCGATGCTATCAAGGAAATCAGAAAGAATGCTATCAAGGCAGGCTTAAAGCTTGTTGACTGCCCTATTCGCCACTTAGGAACAGAAAAGGCGCAGGAGCTTTATCTAAAAATTCAAAATTTCCTTGCCGACAACGGTGTTGATATGATGTTCTCAACAGAATGTAAGAATATCATTATTGAGGACAGCGTTTGCAAGGGCGTAATTATCGACGATAAAGGTGAAGACGTTATCATCAATGCTCCTGAAATCGTTATTGCAACAGGCAGACGTGGTGCTGATTGGCTTGACAAGCTCTGCATTGAGCATAACATTGCTCACAAGCCGGGTACTGTTGATATCGGCGTAAGGGTTGAGTGCAGAAACGAAGTTATGGAAAAAGTAAACGAGGCGCTTTACGAATCTAAGCTTATCGGTTATCCGAGACCGTGGAAGAATAAGGTACGTACTTTCTGCCAAAATCCGGGCGGCTTTGTTGCGCAGGAAAACTACGATAATGACCTTGCTGTTGTAAACGGACACAGCTTTAAAGATAAAAAGAGCGAAAACACGAACCTTGCAATCCTTGTAAGCCACAACTTCACAGAGCCGTTTAATCAGCCTATTGAATATGCTCAAAAGGTCGGCGAACTTACTAATATGCTTGGCGCAGGTCACATTATGGTACAGCGCTTCGGTGACATCCTTGACGGCAAGAGAACATGGCAGTATGAGCTTAACAAGAGTAATGTTAAGCCGACACTTAAGGACGCAGTTGCAGGCGACATCACAGCAGCTATGCCTTACCGTGCAATGACAAACATTATTGAATTTATCAAAATGCTTGACGTTGTTGTACCCGGCTTTGCCTCAACTGAAACATTACTTTACAGCCCTGAGCTTAAGTTCTATTCAAACAAGGTTAAGATGGACGAAAATCTTAACACTAATATCAAAGGGCTTCATTGCCTCGGTGACAGCTCCGGCTGGACAAGAGGACTTATGATGGCATCTGTTATGGGTGTGCTTATGGGTCAAAAGCTCAGCGACGCCGAAAACAACTAAATATACACATAAAATTAACCCTCCCTGTTGAGTGCTCAACAAGGAGGGTTTTGTTATTTTTATTTAACCTTTTGTTTTTTGTTTAACGAAATCAATTATTTTTTGCTTATCCTCGCCGAGGCAGGAATATAAAATAGCAGTTGCACGCTGAGCGTCAATAAAAAGATACAGTGCATCATCACTATAAATCACCTTATTAACGTCGCCGTATTTTATATGCGAAACCGAATTTTCAGTTGTTTCGATATATTCATCGTCTAAAAAATCAACGGTATAATGCTGAGAATAAGGCAATTTGCCGTCCTTTTTAAGCATTTTTAATGTTCTTTTACAAGAACGTGAAATACTTTTATTCATATTTTTGGGTCGTGTAGCAATAAACAAATACACAAAATCAAAAATGACCAAAAAAGCCGTTTCAATCATCGGCATAAATCTCGGCATACTGTTTTTTAGCGAATAATAAAAGAAAACATAACTCATCAAAATCGTAAAAATTACAACGAAAATCACAATAAATTTAAAAATAACTTTATATGCGTGAGAATATTTATAATTCTCAACATTGAATTTTAAATAATCGTCCTCGGTCATAGTAAAATTATATTTCATAATTACTCTCCAAAAAACATCAATTAATAAAGCTTTTCGCCCTTTTCAATTGCCATTATTTGGTCAACACGATTTTGGTGCCTGCCGCCCTCAAATTCTGTATTAAGGAAAACGTCAACAAGTTCGATTGCAAGACCTGCCCCGATAACTCTCTCTCCCATACAAAGAGCATTTGCATCATTATGAAGCCTTGTATATTTTGCGCTGAAATAATCGCTGCAGCAGCAAGCACGAATACCCTTAACCTTATTTGCTGCCATAGAAATGCCGACACCTGTTCCGCAGCAAAGAATTGCAGCCGTGCACTCGCCCGATACTACCTTATCGCAAGCCTTTTGAGCAGAAATTGCATAATCAAACCTTTCAGGTGAGTAGCAACCTACGTCAACATATTCAACTCCTGTTTCGTCAAGATGCTTTTTGATTTCCTCTTTAAGTGAAAAACCTGCATGGTCACTGCCTAATGCTATCATATTAATTCTCCTTGTCCTTCTTTTTTAGCTTAAGCTCCCGTTCTGCCTGACTTAGCCTTAAATAAACAGGCATAAGAGCGGCGGCTGAAATTTTTTCTTTATTTTCTGCAGCAAGAGCGACACCCTGACCGCATTGATATCTTTTATCTTCAGGCGCTAAAATTATATTGTCAATACCTAAATTATCATAGCAAAGACGTGCGCCGTCGCCTGCGATAATTACTTTTTCATACTTTTTAAGGTCATTTTTCAAATCGTCAATAGAAATTGCCCTATCCTTGCAAAGTCTTACCGCTTTGCCGTTTTTTATTTCAAAAAGTGCATTATAAAACTGCATACGCCTTGCGTCCATAACCGAGCAAACAATGCAATCCTCATCAAGAAAATTACACGCAATCGCTTCTAATGTTGAAACGCTGACACAAGGAATATTATCATTAAATGCAAGCCCTTTAACCGTTGCTACACCGATTCTTACACCGGTAAAAGAGCCGGGACCTGCCGTAACTGCAATTGCGTCAAGGTCAGATATTTTATAATCCCCCATTACCCTTTTAATCATAGGTAAAAGCGTTTCACTGTGGGTAAGACCTGCATTGATAAATTCACTTTTAATAACCTTTTTTCCGTCAGTCAAGGCAACAGATGCCGTAACCGCCGAAGAGTCAACAGATAAAATCATTCTTCTTCCTCTGATTTTTTATACATTTTAAAAAGCCTATCATTTTCGCCGATACGTTCAATCTCAATCATCAGCGTATCGTCGGGCAAAGCGCCGTAAACATTTTCACTCCACTCAATCGCCATATATGCATCGGTTTCAAGAAAATCAAAAAATCCGGTTGAATAAAGGTCATCCCAACCGTCAACACGATACATATCAAAATGATAAAGCGTATTTTCTTCTCCGATATAAGTATTGCAAATTGCAAAGGTCGGTGAGGAAACATCAACGTCAATGCCAAGTCCTTTGGCAAATCCGGTTGTGAAAGCGGTTTTACCCATACCGAGCCCGCCGAGAAAAGCCACGACAGAACCTTTAGGCAAGCTTTTGGCAACCCTTTCTCCGAGTTTTACAGTTTCTTCATACGAATGAGTTTTATATTCCTTCATAGTATCCCCTTAGAAAAGACCGACTGTATTGCCATTTTCGTCAATGTCAATTTTATAAGCTGCAGGAGATTTTGAAAGCCCCGGCATAGTCATAACAGAGCCGGTTTGACAAACAAGAAAACCTGCGCCGTTTGAAAGAGATGCGCTTGAAACGGTAATCTTAAAACCGTGAGGTCTACCGAGCAAAGCCGGATTATCGGAAAGGCTGTATTGAGTTTTTGCCATACAAACAGGCATATTATCGCAACCAAGTTTGATAAATTCATCAATACTCTTTTTAGCTTCTTTAGTATATTCAACACCGTCTGCGCCGTAAATTTCCTTTGCGATAGTTTCGATTTTTTCATAAATCGGCATATTAATATCATAAAGAAAATGGAAATTATTTTCTTTTTCGCAGGCTTTTATTACCTTATTTGCAAGGTCTATACTTCCTGCACCACCCTCTGCAAAACACTTAGTAACGGCAAAATCAGCGCCCTTTTGCTTACAGAATTTTTCAATAAATTCAATTTCCTTATCTGTATCGGCATAAAAATGGTTGATAGCAACAACAACAGGCACGCCGAATTTATGCAGATTATCAATATGAGCAGCAAGATTTTCACTGCCCTTTTCAAGAGCATCAAGATTTTCCTTTGCAAGTTCTTCTTTAGGCACACCGCCGTTATATTTCATTGACCTTACAGTAGATACAAGAACTATGCAAGACGGCTTTAAATTAGCAAAACGGCACTTAATATCAAGGAATTTTTCAGCGCCAAGGTCAGAGCCGAATCCTGCCTCGGTAATGCAATAATCTCCAAGCTTCAATGCGGCTTTAGTAGCTCTTACAGAGTTACAGCCGTGAGCAATATTTGCAAACGGACCGCCGTGCATAATGGCAGGTGTATTTTCAAGAGTTTGAACGAGATTCGGTTTAAGTGCATCCTTAAGAAGAACAGTCATAGCACCGTTTGCCTTGATATCCTTACAATATACCGGCTCGCCGTCATAAGTATACGCAACTAAAATTTTACCTAACCTTTGCTTTAAATCAAAAATATCACTTGAAAGGCAAAGTATTGCCATAACTTCGCTTGCAACAGTAATAACAAAATGGTCTTCACGAGGAATACCGTTTAATTTACCGCCCAAGGAACAAACAATATTGCGAAGCGCACGGTCGTTCATATCAAGGCATCTTTTAACAAGAACTCTGCGCTGGTCAATACCAAGCTCATTACCCTGCTGAATATGGTTGTCAAGAATAGCGCACATAAGATTATTAGCACTCGTTATAGCGTGCATATCACCTGTAAAATGAAGATTAATATCCTCCATAGGAACCACCTGAGAATATCCGCCGCCTGCGGCACCGCCTTTAATGCCAAAAACAGGACCGAGTGAAGGTTCTCTAAGTGCGGCAACAGCCTTTTTGCCAAGCTTATTAATAGCCTGTGAAAGACCGATAGAAACAGTTGTCTTTCCCTCGCCTGCCGGAGTAGGATTGACAGCAGTTACCAAAACAAGTTTTCCGTCATCTTTATCTTTAAGTGCCTCAAGAGTTTCATTTGAAATCTTAGCCTTATAATGACCGTAAGGCTCAATTCCCTCAGAGTCAAGACCGATCATTTCGGCAATCTCATTAATGTCCTTCATTTTTGCACGCTGTGCAATTTCAATATCACTTAACATAACATACCTCATTAATATTTAACTTAGTACCTATTATAACATATATTATATAATATTCCAACAATTAATTTTAACACAAAAAACACAATTTTCACTTGACATTAGCGCATTAATATATTTTAATATAATAAGTAAAAACTTAATACTCAAAGGAGATAAAAATTGAAGAAAAAAAGAGTTGGATTTTTTAGCGGACTTGATTTTGTAACATTTATCACCGCTTTAATCGGCTCTTGCTATGGACTTGCTCTCGTTTACAGCGCAACATATTCAACATTGAAGAACGGCGCAATCATTGCAAGCGGTGTAAAAAGTATGCTCATTTCAACCTTGGGCGGCATTATTTTTGCACTTATTGTATGCAATATTGACTATGAAATTATATCTAAGCTTTGGCCTATTGTTGCGGCAGGCTGTATCGGGCTAATGGTGATTACTCTGCTTTTTGGTAAAGCCGTAAACCCTGACAGACCCGATGCTAAAAGCTGGCTTGATCTTGGAGTATTCTATTTTCAAACGTCAGAACTTTTAAAAGTTGGATTTATAATATCGTTTTCATATCATCTTGATATGGTTAAGGATAAATTAAACAGAGTTAAAACCATTATCCCACTCGTTATTCACGGTATGATTCCGATAGGTCTTGTACTTCTCACCGGTGATGCCGGTTCAGCACTTATTTTCCTTGTAATGTTTATAGGAATGTTGTTCTTTGCCAAGGTAAATATAGGCTACTTTGTTGCAGGTATATGTGCATTAATAGTCGGATTTACTGCAGCTTGGAAGCTTAACATTATAAGCGGAGTTCAAAGGGAACGAATTACAGCTCTGTTTTATCCTGAACAATATAAAGACGTGCTTTATCAGCAGACTAACGGCAAAATAGCTCTCGGAAGCGGCGGCTGGATAGGTGAAGGATACCTTCACGGCAGTATGACTCAAAGCGGTTCAGTTCCTGTTAATGAAAGTGATATGATTTTAACCGTTGCAGGTGAAGAACTTGGATATATAGGTGCGCTTGCAGTTATTATTATTTTAGCCGTGCTTATTATAAGGGTAATGACAACAGGTCTTAAAGCAAGAGATAATGTTGGATATTTGATGTGCAGTGGCATATCAGTTATGCTTTTTGCGCAAATGTTTGTTAATATTGGTATGGAGTTAAGTATTTTACCGAGTATCGGTATTACACTGCCTCTCTTCTCTGCGGGCGGCTCGTCATCGCTTTGTATTTATTTAGCTCTCGGTATAGAAATGAGTGTTTACAGATTTTCAAAACCGCAAAAAAACGCCTTATTCTACAAATAATTTAATAATAGTTAAAAACCCTGTTTCTGCAAAAAGCTGAACAGGGTTTTAATTTTATGTAAGTAAATGTAAGCTTAATTCTTATAACAACATCGGTCATATATTTATGCGATTGATATTTTGGGCACCGCCCTGCGGTCCGACCGGAAAAATAAAAAATAAAAAAGAAAACCACTTACAAAAAAGTAAGTGGTTTGTGATGTCGGCATTACCTATTTTTCCGGGAGGCTGCCCTCCGAGTATTTTCGGCACGTTTGAGCTTA
>ERZ1026882.268-NODE-268-length-34337-cov-111.800887_pt1 | contig 34337 bp, 19 predicted proteins | sample MGYA00380171_ERZ1026882 | MGnify/ENA primary metagenome ERZ1026882 (study PRJEB33269, sample SAMEA4719807) | human gut metagenome | biome: human-associated habitat; feature: organic feature; material: feces | place: Cameroon | collected 2013-10 ...
TGGAAAAAAGACTCATGACAGTAGCCGCAGCCATAGCCGTTAGTACGAGCATGGCGTTTGCGCAAACTTCCATCTCGGGTACCGTTGTCTCAAACGATGATGAAGAACCAATTATCGGTGCTTCTATCCGAATTGATGGTACAAAGACTGGTACTGTTACCGACATTAACGGTAACTTCTCCTTGATTGTTCCTAACAAGAACAGCAGTTTGGTTATTAGCTATCTTGGTATGAAGACCGTTACTGTAAAGGCAGTAAATGGTATGAAAGTTGTTTTGCTTTCAGATTCAAAAAATCTTGATGATGTAGTTGTTACCGCACAGGGATTGAAGCGTCAGAAACGTTCTTTGGGTTACGCCACTCAGGAAATTAAATCTTCTGATTTAACTTCTGTTGGTCAGCAAGGACTCAACAACGCCTTGGCTGGTAAAGTTGCTGGTGCCCGTTTCGTTGGTGGCTCTGGTGCAAAATTCGACGAAGGAAAAATTGTGCTCCGTGGTACAACCTCTCTGTCATCAGACAATGGAACAGCTGCTGGAGCTGCAGCAGGTTCAAGTCCTATTTATGTAGTAGATGGCGTTATCACAGAGGCTGCCGCTGTCAACATGAATGATGTTGCCAGTGTCAATGTGCTGAAAGGTCCTGCTGCTACTGCGTTGTATGGTGTACGTGGTGGCAATGGTGCTGTTATCATTACAACCAATAACGCTAAGGAAGGTGAGGCTCATCAGCAAATTAATATCAGTAATACTCTGACTTGGACTACAGCTTACAGCCACGCAAAATTGCAGAAAGAATATGGTGGTGGTGCATATGGAGCTGATGGTGAATTGGATGTCTATCATTGGAAAGAAGGTGATCCGGAATCCTACAAACAACTTGATGGAAAGAAGTATTACGACTACGCAGATGACTGCTCTTGGGGACCTCGTTTTGATTCTAATATCAAGTATCTGCCTGCTATTGCATGGGATGAAACAAGTCCATATTTTGGTCAGGAAGATACTTGGACAAGTCATCTTGATATGAATGATTTGTTCCAGACTGGTGTTGCAGACAACACCAATGTATCTTTTGAACGTTCTGGTAAAGACTTCTCTTCACGCATTTCGTTGTCTAACATGAACATAAAAGGCGTAAATCCTAACAGTGGTGCTATTCGTAGATATGCCAATATCAAGACTGCTTTCACACCATTGAAGAACTTACGTGTTTCTTTCGATTATAAATATACTTATAAGAAGAATCATAATGCTGCAACTGAAGGTTATGGTACCGAAAGTAACAACCCATACTCAGACCTTCTTCAGTGGGGACAAACCAATGTAAACTTGAAGCAGTATAAGAATTATACTCGTCCAGACGGCTCTTTCCGTACTTGGAATATAAAAGATTATAATGATTTTACTCCAGCATTCCACGATAGTCCGTATGCAGTGTACAATGAAATAAACAACACGAACACAAGGGAATTCCATGTACTTGCTGGTGATATCGAGTATTCTTTGCCATACAACATCAAAGTAGGTTTCAAGACGACAGCCAACCTTTATAATTTCTATCAGCTCTATAATCGTGCTGGTTTGACAGGACAAACTGATATTCATAAGCAGTGGCAGCGCAAGTCATACGATGTTTATAATCAGGGGCGCATCACTTGGGATGACAAGTTTGTCAATGATCGTTTGTCTGCTCAGGCTGCCATCTTCATCGAAAACCGCAACTACCACTATGAGGGTATGGATGTATTCACTCGCGACGGCTTGTTGTTACCAGGTTTATTCCGTACAACTAATTCATATGGTCTGTCTGGTGGTGATGATGCTTCTACTGATGCAACAACCAATGAAGTTGGCGATTATGACAAGGCTTATACAAGACGAGAAAAGGCACAGAGCCTCTTCGGTACTGTAACTTTGGGTTGGGATGACACTTACTTTGTAGATGCATCTCTTCGTAACGATTGGAACTCAACACTTCCTACAGATAACAATAGCTATCTTTATGGTGGTCTTTCTGTTGCAGCTGTAGCCAGCAACTGGTTTAAGCAGGCAAAATGGCTTGACTACTGGAAACTTCGTGCATCATTTGCTCAAGTAGGTTCTGCTTTGACACCATATCGTTTGTCTACAGTTTACAACTTTGGATATCGTTATGGTTCTACAGCTTCTATGTATGGTAATCCACAGTTGATTGATAAAAATATCAAGCCAACCATCACAACATCTTATGAGATTGGTACGGAATTCAGCGTCTTGGGTAACCGCTTGTGGGGTGATATCAACTACTATAGCCGTGACACCAAAAACCAGATTATCAGTACTACAGTAGGTCCTGCTTCTGGTTATTCTTCTCGATTGATGAATGCAGGTTTGATTCGCAACCGTGGTTATGAAATATCTCTGGGTGGTAAGCCTATCAAGACTAAAAATTATGAATGGACTATCGAGGCCAACATTGCTCATAATGAGAACAAATTGGTAGAATTGGCTCCTGGTATGACAAGATACACTCTCGATGGTATGTCTTTCTACTCTTATCTGTATAGCTATGCAGAGGTTGGCAAACCAATGGGTGCCCTCTATGTAACACGTAGCTGGCAGACCAATGAGAATGGCGATATTATCTTGAAGAAGAATAAAGCAGGCAACTTGATGCCTCAGATAGATAAAACTACAGAGAAGTATATTGGCAATATGCAGCCTAAGCTTACTGGTGGTTTCTCTACTGCCGTACGTGTATATGACTTTACATTGCGTGCATCTTGCGATTTCCGTGTAGGTGGTAAGTTCGCTTCTGTCACCAACATGTGGTTGGAAGGTTCTGGTCTCGGTTCTACAACAGCTGGTACCAACGACCGTGGTGGTGAGATTCGTGGTGACATCTCTGAGAATGGTGGTGTAAGAGTGGATGGTGTTGTTGCCAATGAAGATGGTACATATAGCCCTGCAACCACATACGTAGAAGCCAACACTTACTTCCAGGGATTGAAGTCAACTCTTTGGGAGCCATACGTATATGATGGTAGTTATATTAAAATGCGTGAATTGTCTTTGACATATAATATGCCTAAGACTCTTTTGAACCAATTACATATCGGTTTGCAATCCGCAAGTATCGCATTTGTTGCTACAGATCCATTCTTGCTTTATAGCAAAGTGAAGAACGTAGATCCATCTGAAACAGATGGTACTTTGTTTGAACAAGGTCAGGCTGTTTCTACTCGTTCATGGGGCTTCACTGTAAACTTAACTTTCTAATCGTATAAAGGATAAATATATGAAATCAATTATATTAAAGACTGCTCTTGCTTTTGTTGCTGGAGCTTCATTAGTAAGTTGTGGCGACTTTGGGGATATCAATGATAATCCTAATAAGCCAACATCTGCATATACAAGTTATTTATTTTCTAATGTAACCCGTCATACTCCATATATTTGGAATGACGAGCGCTATTCTAGTAATAGAAGTGATACCTATTACAACCCAGTATATCTGATTTATCCACAATATATTGCAGAGCGTCAGAATGTTCAGTATGGTACAATGAACCTCTTTACAGGTAGTACAATTGACACGTACCGTTACGTACTGAAAAATTTAAAGAACATCATTGATATGAACACCAATGATGCCACAAAGAATGAAGTTTGCGTATCTTCTTTTGGTAGCAATGCCAATCAGATTGGAGTAGCTCGTACCTTGATGGGGTATTTCTATCTCCACATGACAGATATATTTGGTATGATTCCATATTCAGAGGCATTGCAAGGTGAGGCTAACTTGACACCTAAGTTGGATACACAAGAGGAAATCTACAAAGGCGTAATTGCAGATATGAAAGAAGCATACGACCAGATGGATGCCTCAAGTAATCTGAACGCTACATACGATAAGATTTATGGTGGAAATATTGCAAAGTGGAAGAAAATGAACGCTACAGTTCGTATGCTTGCAGCCATCAAGTTGTCGGATGTTGATCCTACAAATGGTAAGCAATGGTTTGTTGAGGCTTATAATGATGGTGCCATCGAAGATAACGCGGACAATTTTGTATATAAGTATTATGCCAATACCGACAATGAGAATCCATTATATACAAACATTGTCACAGGTGCTCGTAAAGACTTTGCTCCAAATAAGGCTTTTGTTGATTCTTTGAATGTTGTAAATGACCCACGTCGTGCGGTATATTTCACAAAAAATGCCAATGGTGAATACAAAGGAATTCCTTTAGGAATCAAACAGGCAGATGTCTCTAATTACAACAAGGACAATTCAGACTTTGCTCCTGCCATGCAGGCACAGGATGCGCCATTGACTATGTATTCTGCAGCGCGAGTTCTTTTAGTCGAGGCAGAAGCTGCAGTAAGAGGTTGGATTAGTGCTGATGCAAAGAATTTATATGAAAAGGCTGTTGCTGCTTCATTTACAGCCAAAGGTCTTACTTACACTGATGATGTTCTTCAGAACTACTTGGCACAAGATGGTGTTAAATTCCAGGGTACAGACGAAAACAAAATTATGCTGATTGCTAAACAGCGTTGGATCAACGGCTATTTCGAAGATGGTGTAGAGGCTTGGTCTGATTGGCGTCGTCTTGACTTCCCTGTTATTGTAACTGGTTCTTATTCCAAAGAACTTAACATCAATCATGTTCCTTATCGTATGCCTTACGGTTCTTCGGACCGTAGTGCAACTCCTGCACAGTACGAAGCTGCTGATAAGATTCAAGGTGCAGACAGCCCAGATACCAGAGTATGGTGGGATGTCAAAGACAATAGAGAAGAGTAATTTTATCCAGAGGAAAAGTTTTTAAATCACATATATTAATTAAGGTGTATCCTTCTTGCTCCTCATCGAGCATTCAGGATACACCTTTTTTCTTTTCTCCTTTCTTTATCATGACTTTTTTCTAGAAAAGTTACACTTTGTCCGACATTTTATTATAAATATACGGATTTTTATGCGTTTTTGCTTGTGAAAAACAAAAGAAAGCGGCAGTTTTGTCAAAAACTGCCGCTTTCTCTGAAATACTAACTTTCTGTCTTTAATTCTTTGTCTAGAACAAAGAGCATATAGAGGGGGATGTTGATGGTTTTCGAACTGTTGTTTCTCTCGTATGGCAAGAGACTGGTGCGAACCGACCATTTGGGGGAATATTTTTCCCGATATAGTTTCAAACTTTTGGCATTCATGGTTACTCCTGCCTTTGCTTCTAGTGGATATACATCTAAACCATCAGAAATAAGGAAGTCGACCTCTGCAGTGGCTGAGGAAGACCAATAATAATTGGTTTCCAGAGTTTCTGCAAAGTTCTGAAGTTCCTGACAGACATACTGTTCTGTCAACGCTCCCTTAAACTCTTCGAAGATTCTGCTTCCTTCTAATATTACTTTCGGCGAAATCTTGCTCATTGCCCTCAACAGACCTACATCCAGTAAGAATACCTTAAACGATTTGAGATCTGCATAGGCTGAAATCGGGATGTCGGGCTTGCAGACATTGTTGGTTCTGATGATTTCACCTGCATCAGAGAGCCACATGATGGCATCCTCATATTCCCGTGCTCTGGCTCCCTCTCTCACCAGTCCATAGACAAACTTCTTGTTTTCCTTCGCCAGTTGCGAAGGGATGCTGTTCCATACATAACGGATTTTCTCGACCATATTCTTTGGCGCATGCTTGGAGAAGTCTTTCTGGTAGGCTGCTATCAGTTCCTGCTGGATGCGGTTCACCTTGTTGTAGTCTTTGCTGTCCAGCCACTCTGTAACAACAGCTGGCATACCTCCTATTATCATGTATTTTTTCAGATAATCTGTAAGGCGAGCCTCGAATGCCCCCAGGTTTCTGTTTCCTTTATCGATATAGTCTACCAGCATGTTCTCTTCGTTTGCTATCAGGAACTCTTTAAAGGACATGGGATATAGATGCAGGAAATCAGTCTTTCCTACAGGGAAGGATGTGCCTTCGTGCAGGGCTATGCCTAGCAATGAGCCTGCGCAGCAGATAGCATACCCTGGTGCTTCTTCGCAGAAATACTTCAAAGAGGTGAGTGCTCTTGGCATTTCCTGTACTTCATCGAAGATAATAAGCGTTTCCTCGGGTATTATCATCTTACCATTATAGATGGAGAGCTGTTCTATAATGCGTTGTGGCGATAAGTCGCCGGCAAATATCTCTTCGAGTACATCACTCTGTTCGAAGTTGATGTAACATACGTCTTTGAAGTACTTGCGCCCAAATTCTTTCAGTAGCCAAGTCTTGCCAACCTGTCTTGCACCTTCCAATATCAGTGGCTTCCTACCGTGACTGTTTTTCCATTTTAACAATTGGGATATAAGGAGTCTTTCCATATGCCTAAAATTAAGTTTTGGCAAAGATACTAATAAACAGTGAATTACGCAAGAAAAATCACATTTTCCTAAGGACTTTTAAGTATATTTATCACATTTTCCTAAGGACTTTTCTGTTAAATCATCACATTTTCCTAAGGACTTTTAGGGTAAATCCCACATTTCCCTAAGGAGTTTTGATTGGAAATCCCACTTTTTTCAAAATAAGTTGTCTCCAGTTACCTGTCTGTTGATCTTTCTTGCATACATATTATTATATAGACCATGTGGTGTGACAAATGTAGGAATGAGCGTTTTCGTTGTCTTCGTCACTTTCTTGAAAATCTTCAGACGATGTGCCAGATGGGCATCGTATGCCTTGGTTATTTCATATTCCCCATTGCAAAATTTCATCTCGCAGATAGAGATAGATTTGTCCGAGCGGTCTATCAGCAGATCTATCTGTGTTCCTCGTTTCAGATCTTCGTCTGCCTCATCATCTGCCATAACTTTGGCGGTAGGTCGGTAAGACCATGAACAAGGGGCGTTGATGCTGCCGTCTATGCCTAAAGCTTTGATAATTTCATTGATATGGTGAAGGCATACGATTTCAAAGGCATGACCGCACCATGATTCATACTCTGCAGTGGTTTGCATCTTGACCCAATAGTTGTCGAGGAATGAACCTTTGTTGTGCATGAATTTGAAATAAAACAGGCAATAAGGATCTATCAGCTGATACATCATATCTTTCTTCGACTTGCCGAAAGGAGTATAACTGCGGATGAAATCACATTGCTCAAGTTCTTTAAGTATCTGGCTGAACCTTCCGTTGTTAGCAAGTCCTGTAGCGTCCAGCAGGTCTTGTCGGGTCATTCCTTTGCCTTTGTTCTTTAGGGCTGTAACTATGGCAAGATGATTGTCGGCTTTCTTGAAGAGCGAACTGAACAGGCGGTCAAACTCTTCGGTGAGTTCGCCGCCACGTGTAAAGCAAAGTTGCTGGATATTCTGTGCCACACTTTTGTTGTTTTCGAAAAGAGACAGGTAATATGCTACACCGCCCATCGCCATATAGCACTCGATGATTTCCGGGCGTTCATAATAAAAACCCTGTGCTTTGAAATACTCTTCTACCTCATGCAGCTTGAAGGGAGATAACAGAATGTTGTGAGTGATGCGATTATGGAGCCCTCCGCGTGAATTAATAACCTGATTGAGCATCCAGGTGGTAGCACTTCCACAGGCTATCAGTTTGATGTCGCTTCGGTAGGATGCCCAGTCGTTCCAGAAATGTTCCAGGGCGCTGATGAAGTGGGAGGCATACGTGTCGAACCAAGGAAGTTCATCGAAGAAGATGATTTTTGTTCCTTCTGGCATCTTTTCCAATGCTTTTTGGAGAAGCCGGAATGCTTCCGGCCAATTAGCTGCATCTGTTTCTATGCCTAACTGGTCGTTAAGTGCAAAACAGAAACTCGCAAGCTGCTCCTTGGTTGTTACATTGTCTTTGCCTGTGATGCGGAATGTAAATCGGTTTTCGAACAGTTCTTTTACCAGAAAAGTCTTGCCTACACGTCGTCTGCCATAGATGGCTACAAATTCTGATTTGCGGCTTGAAATATAGTTTTCAAGCTTTTCAATCTCTTGTTCTCTGCCTATAATATTCTCCTTCATATTTATCTCATATTAGTGAAACCTGTCGCAAAGTTACAAAAAACACGAGATTACGACAACTTTTAAACGAGAAATCTGTCGTAATCTCGATAAAAAAGTGAGATTACGACAGATTTTCATGAATTTTCTCTTTAATTACTTGTCTACGGTAGAAGAAACATTGTTCTTTTCGTAGAATGCCTTGTATTCTTCACCACCATACTTCAGACCGAGGTCTTCGCCGGCGATACCATCGCAGAAGCCCTTGTAAGCCCACTTGCGCTTGTAGTCCTTGTCGAAGAGATTAGGTACCTGCCCCTTGAGCCAGTATTCGTGTTCTGCCTCATTATCTGACAGACTCCAGATGGTGATACCGCTCTGCTGAGCCTCTGGCACATTTGCCTTGTAACTCTCCATAATCATGCGGTAGGCATCGCTCTGAGCCTTATACTGATTGCTGGATGGAGAGCCTGTGCCGAGAGAAAGGTCAAGCTCTGTGACACGTACCAACTTGCCAGTAGCTGCCATCGTCTGGAACATGGCATCTACCTGTGCCTTGAGTGCTGCGATGTTGGCAGCATTCTTTTCTGCATCATCGCTGCAATTGAGTGTGACGTGCATCTGGGTTCCGATACCATCTACGATAGGAGAGCCGTTCTTCTCATCTATTTCCTTTGCGAACTTGATGAGTGCCTCGAGCTTCTTAGGAGAGGTCTCCAGGTTATAGTCGTTGACGAAGAGCTTGGTATCTGCAGGCAGATACTTGCGTGCCAGCTGGAATGCCTTGACAGGGTAATCCTTTACGTAATAGCCCCAGTACCAGTGGTTATCGCCCCAGTTGAGGGTCAATCCGTCTGTGACAGATTCTTCTGGTGCCTTATCCTCATCCACACCGAAGATGCCTTCGTCAATGCCGCGACGGCCATTGCTGCCATCAGCGATAGGTTCGTTGATTACATCGTAGCCGTAAGGAACGACATTCTTTTCTGCTAAGTGATTAGCTACACCGCTTACCCATGCTTCCATTGCACCTTCGAGGGCAGCCTGCTTCTCGGCAGGAGTCTTCAGTACATAGTACATCTTGCTGCCTGCACGGGTCTTGATGCGATGAGCACGGAAGATGGTTTGCTTGGCACCTGCTGCTGTGCTCTGGTCTTTGGCAAGCCCGAACTTGATGTTGTCGAGATAGTAGGTAGCACCTACCTTACCGAAATTGAGGATGATGCGGTTGGCATCGTCATAGGCAGGAGTGAATTCGTATTCACATTTCTGCCAGTCGGTACCGATAGTGAAATCATGATAACCTCCTTGTGAACTATAAGTTGAACTGTTCTGGTACTGGAACTGGAGGGTGCCCGATGCTGATGAAGACTTGGCATAGAACTGGATGATATACTTTTTGCCTTCTTGCAATGGGGTATCGAAAGTATAAGCACACTGGGCTTCCCAAGCATTACCATCGCCCTTGTTCTTTAATGCCAGTCCGTAACTATCCTTGTAGCCTTTGCCTTCTGCAGCCTCGCTTGATTCGCAGTTGCTTCCCCAAGCACCCCAATTGCCCTTGGTTCCGCCTTCGAAATCGTATGAATCGCCAGCCAGTATATTGTCCATAGGATCTACTTCCTTGACGCCGAACTCTACGTTGTCGATATAGAAAGTACCTGCTACCTTACCGAAGTTGATGAGGATGCGGTTCAAATCTTCCTTGGTGCAGGTATAGTCGTATTCGCAGGTGGTCCAATCTGTACCAACGGCAAAGGAATGATAACCTTCTCCTGCGTATGTCTTGCTGTTCTGGGTAGCAAACTGCAATACCTCGCCGGTAACTGATGACTTTGCCTGGAAGCGGATGGTATAGGTCTTGCCTACTTCCAGAATGCCATTCAAGTCCTGAGCGCATTGGGCTACATAGTAGTCGGAGCCATCTTTAGGATTGACGAGTTTCAATCCATAGCTTCCGTCTTTTGCTGCTTCTTGGCATACTTCTGATTTGCTATCGTTACCCCATGAACCCCAACCGGAGTTGGTACCGCTTTCGAAATCACCATTCTTGATGATGGTCTTGATGTCGCTGGTGCTTTCTACCACCAGGGTAGGAGCGATGAGCGACTTCAGATAGCTCTGATTCTGCTGGGTGTGCCAGAAGAAGTTGTGACCGTAAAGCTTCATATTGCCATCCAATGCTGCAAGAAGTTTATCCACGGTGGTGAAGTTCAAGGCTCCGCTGTTGCCCATGATGGCATCGTTCTTCATGGCATTGCCTGGAGTGAAGAGCTGATAGTTGGCATTAGCCAGATCGCCTTCGCCATTCTCGTTGTTGACATACATATCGGCACCACATCCGATACCGATGAGCATATTAGGAACATACTGCTGGGCATAATCCTTGATATTATCGTAGTTGGCGATGACCTCCTTTACTGCGAGTGGAATCTCGGAAGAGGTAACGCCTTGCTTGTCGCTGCCCCACTGCATGATCTGGTCGTCGCAACCAGTGAGTAGCATCGCTGATGCTACTACTGGTATCATGATTCTATTGATTTTCATCATTCTTTCTTTTTAAAAGATTAATAATCTTGAGCCGTTTTATCTGATATCCGAATAGGATTAGAAATCGGAAACGGTAACGGCTGTTATTGGCACGATGCGGAAGTTGTCCAGGTAAATCTTCTGGTTGAAGTTCATGGCTGGATAATCTGCATCTTCCAAATCTGTATTCCACTTCAAGTCTGGGTTGCAGAACAGAATACCGAAGTTCTTGTAGCTTCCACCATTTTTGTCGTCGATGACATTCTGGAATGTCCATGCTATTTCGTGGTTGGTGTATCTGCCAATCTCAGAGAGCGGGATGGTGATGGTCTGCCATCTTTCGCCAGTAGTGAAGGCTTGGGTCTTGCCGGTCTTGCGGTCGAGCCATGGCACCCATGCATAGCCTTGGTTCAGGTATTCTTTGTTATACTGGGTGCAGGCAGAACCATATCCGTAGTTGGAAAGGTTGTTTTGCAGGGTGAATTCTATCTGTCCGGTTAACTCCCATGGTTCCGGACAATACACATCAAACTGTAATGCTACAGAATCAGTAGGCGTAGTGCCTGGGATGAATTGGGTCATGCGGTTCCAGTCATCGTCAGCATTGTCATTGCCGGCAGTCCAGAATCCCTTGATGTTAGCTACGCCTGCCTTTACTCCGTCTGGATTATCTGCGAGATAACTTTCCGGAATAATCTGCACTACCTTGCCTCTGCCTGAGTTCAAAGGGTCGTCCACCAGATCATCAGCAGAGAAAGTGGCACTCCATCCGCCCTGTGCTCCCTTGCCATCAAAGTTGATGACATAGCAGTCGTTGTTGTTGAAGTAAGCTGGTGAGATGGCTGTGCCATTGGCTCCCTCAGTGGTGATGCTTCCGCTGACAGCAGCCACGCCCGATGGCATGGTGAAGCTTACCCATTCGCCTTCTTCCTCGTCGTTGACGATGCCATCGGTAATTTCCGTTCCGTCAGGAAGGGTAATCTTGGTGGTTCCATTGAGGTTGGTTCCTGTTATCTTCACGGTCTCACCCGTCATTGGCAGGGTGTTGTCGATGCCCGAGATGTTAGGAGCTGCGGCACGGATGGTGAACTGATGAACGGTCTGGGTGTTGTCCTTAATGAAGGTGATGGTGTTGCGCACACTCTCGTCGGCCTTTGCCACTGGAGTCTTGCTGTTGAGCGTTACCCAGACATTGTTATCTGTCATCAGCGCATTGTTGAAATAAGTCTCATAACCGTTCACATAGATTTTCTTCAACCCCGTGAATCCTGAGCCTTCGATGCGGAGGGTCTGTCCGAGACGGGCAAAATCTACCTCGCGGTCGTAGTTCTCATCTTCGGCATCTGTGGTCTCCAAGTAAATCTTGTTGATGGTCATGGTGGCAGACTGGTTGTTGTCATCGTCGTCGCTGCATGCAGTGAACGATGGCACGATGGTCAGCAGCATCAGGGGAATCAGTCCCCTAAGTGCTTTCTCCACCTTATTATATAAATAACTTTTCATGACTTATTGGTTTTATCTGTTAATGATATGTTTTGGAAGTCTTAAAACTATGTTTTCTCTTGAGAAAGATATACTTTTAGTCGAAGAGAGTAGCTTCGTCAACCTCACGCTCGCCAAACGTATACTTCACCGTCTTGATGTTGCCGTCTGCATCGGTCTTCAAGTTAGGGTTCTTAGTCTGGTCGGTATCTGCCATAGGCAATGTCAGGCTCTTGGCGGTGGCTGTTGCCACACCATTTCCTGGCGCTACGTATTCCTTGCTCAGCTTATAGGTGTTGGTGCTGCTTTCAAAGTAGCTGGCATTGCGGTTCTGGCTGTTGCAATAGTTCACCACTTCCTGCTGTTGGTAGTAGCTGCGGCGCACGAGATAGTACCAGTACAAACCTTCGAAGGCAAACTCCACACGGTTTTCGTGGCGGAGATCCTCGTAACCTATCTTGCTCTTCTCTGGCATTCCGGCGCGCTTGCGGATGGCGTTGAAGTATTTCAGGGCTTCAGCATCTGTGGTACTCTCGCTGTTGCCGAGGATAGCCTCTGCATAGTTGAGATAAACCTCTGCCAGGCGGAGCATATAGCTGTTGATGCCTGAATTGTTAGGAACGCTGAATCCATTCACCTTCTTGGTGCCGATGACATACTTCTTCACGTTGGCACCCTGAGAACCTGCGCTCTCGGTTACGCCGTAGATGTATGGATCGCTAGGGTCGGCACTCAGTTCTGGGTATTCCTCGCCATAGAAGGCGATGGAGTTGTGGCGGCGCTTGGTATCTACCACGCCCTTCTGTCCGAGGTTCTCATCGGTATAGTTTGAGAACTCTTCCCAGAGGTCGTAAGAGCAGTAGGTGGCTCCTCCCCATGCGTTGGTATCGCCCACCATGGTGCTCCAAGCCAGGAATCGGGTCATGCTCTGAGCTGCACCTTTGGCACCATCGCCCTTCAGTGCCTGGAACTGGAACATCGCCTCGGCGTTGTTGTTGATGTTGCTGGCACTCCAGAGGTCATCATAATCGTCGAGTAGCTTGTAGTTACTTTCCTTGATAACCTTGAGGGCAGCCTTCTTGGCCAGGTTGAGATAGTACTCGTTGCGGGTGCCACGGTTGAAATCTGTAGCCACGTTGCTGCCGTCGTAGGCTCCGCTGGTGGTCAAGCCTGCCATGCAGAGATAGAGTCGGCTCAACATGCCGTAGGCGGTATATTTGTTGACGCGCCCTGCCTGTCCCTGAGAAGCAGGAAGATGCTTGGCAGCATATTCCATGTCTCGGATGGCAAACTCGATGACGTCTTCGCGTGGCTGTGCCGGTACTACGTAGTTGTTCACCATATCCGAGGTGTTCTCGTAGATGATGCCGCATCCCCAGAGGGTTCCGATGTACCAGTAGGCAAGACCACGCATGAAGCGTGCTTCGGCGATGCCCTGTATCTTTGCGGTTTCGCTAACCGCTGCGGTGCACTTGGTCTTCAGGTTGTTGATGGTGTTGTTGCTCTGTGATACAACGGAGTAAAGTGAGCCCCATGCCTGAGTAAGACCTTGCGAGAGAGAGGTCTCCGTGAAGTTGGTGTAAGGGTAGATGTAATCTGAGTATTGTGCCGTGATGTTGTTGGCACGTCCATCACCCATACCATAGTAGAACTTATCGTTGAAGTCGTACCACACGTAGTTGTAGAGTGGGTAGGTGGCTGTAGCCACTGCCGCATCTGAGTCGTAGTAGTTGTCTGGCCCCAACTGATATGAGTTCTTCTGCTTGAGGAAGTCTTCCGCACAACTGCTGAACGAAAGGATTCCTGCCAAAGCTGCTGTATATAATAATATCTTTTTCATGTTTTGATTCTCCTTCTTATCATTAGAATGTTACGTTCAAGCCAAAGGTGTAGATGCGTGGTGAAGGATAGCGGCCGTAGTCGATTCCGTTCATCAGGGCATTTCCCCAAAGGCTACCTACTTCTGGATCGTATCCCTTGTACTTGCTCCAGGTGTGTACGTTCTGCAGGTTACAATATACCTTCACATTGGTAAGATAGATGTTCTTGAGCCAGGTGCGAGGCAATGTATAAGAGAGTGAGATGTTCTGCAGGCGGATGTAGGAACCATCTTCTACGAACGCATCGCTCACACGGTTGTTGGCATTGCTGCCGCTGGCTGTGTAGAGGCGAGGCTGAATGGTCTCCGGGTTCGTAACATGATAGTTGCGGTAGTCATCCGGACCATTAGGATCTATCTTCTCAACACGAGCATAGTTGAGTACGCTCTTCAGGAGGTTAGAGGTAGAACCTGAAACTTCCAGGCTTCGGCGACCGTAGTTGAGAATCTTGTTTCCGTAGGAACCGCTGAACTGGATGGTCAGGTCGATGCCCTTATAAGAGAAGGTGTTTCCGAATCCCCAGGTAAACTTAGGCTCCGGGTTGCCGATGAAAGTCTGGTCGTCGTTGTTGATGACGCCATCGCCATTGCGGTCTTCGAAGATATAGTCTCCAATCCAGGTTCCGCTCTGGGCTATCTTGCTTCCTTCCGGAATCGCCACCTGCTTCACGTTGCCATCCTTGTCTTTATAATAGAAGTCTTCCGGCTTGTCGAAACGGCCGATTACCTTGTAGCCCCAGAACTGTCCGATAGGCTGACCTACGATGGTATTGGTAACAGTGGCTGTCTCGGAACCAATCTGGAGTTGCTGAGGAAGTGTACCTGTGGCAGTATCCAGGGAAACCACCTTATTGCGGTTCAGGGAGAGTACGGCATTGCTGCGCCATGAGAAACCTTTTGACTCGATATTATCTGTGTTCAAAGTGAATTCCACACCTGTATTGCGTAAACTTCCGATGTTACCCCAAGGGTTGCTGGCTACACCATAGCCTGAACCGGCACCGGAACCCAGGAAGGCTGGAAGATCGAGCTTCAGGAGCAGGTCCTTGGTTTTCTTGTAGTACCAGTCTGCGATGAATTCGATGCGACCATTGAAAAGACTGAGGTCGATACCTACGTTAGTAGAGTAGGTTGTCTCCCATTTCAGGTTAGGATTGGCATTGTTGGCATTCAGTACACCTACACCCCAAGGTGTAGTGTAAGTAGCGAGCAGGGCGGTATATGCCCAGTCTTCTACGTTCTGGTTACCAGTGGCGCCCCATCCTAAACGGAGTTTCAGGTTGCTGATTACCTTGTTGTCTTTCAGGAATGCCTCGTTGCTGGCACGCCAGGCCAAGGCTGCTGATGGGAACCAGCCCCAGCGATGACCTTCTGCAAATTTAGAACTGCCATCTCTACGGATGGTGGCTGTAAGGAGATAGCGGTCGTCGAAACTGTAGAAGGCACGGCCGAAGTATGAGAACAGGGCTGTGTTGTTCTGGTAACCGGTGGCACGGCTGTCGGCGTAGCTACCTGCCGAGATGTCGGTGGCACTGTTGGAGAGGTAGCCTGTGGTAGAACCCACCTGGTTCTCCCAATGATTGTGGCTCATTTCCTGACCCACCATGATGTTCATGTTGTGCTTGCCAAAGCTGTTGGCATAGGTAAGGATGTTGCGCCATGACCAGTACTTGGAGTTACTCTTGGTCCATTGACCAGAGCGAACATCGTTGGTCTTCACACCAAACTTATAATCTGGCTGATAATAATAGTAGTTGTTGAAGTTGTAATCAGCCGAAAGCTCGGTCTTGAAAGTCAAGCCCTTGATGAGGGTGGCTTCCAGATAAGTGTTCACGCGGAAGTTGGTCTTCTTGTTGTGATTGTCGGTAATCTCAGCAAGAGCCACAGGGTTGTCTGGCATCCACTGGTCGTCAGGGCCATCATATCCGCCTTCTGCATTATGCACGGCTACTGAAGGCTGAGATGTCAGTGCAGTCATAATAATATTATAGGTGGAAGAAGTCTGCTGCTTGCTGTCGGCAAGTGAGAAGTTGATGCCTCCCTTGAGCCACTTCTTGATTTGGGCGTCGATGTTGCCACGGAGAGTCTGACGCTTGAAACCTGAACCGATGGCGATACCATCCTGATCCAGATAACCGGCGCTGATGGCGTAGGTGATATCCTTGTTACCGCCGCTCATGCTTACGTTGTGGCTGGTCATGAGTGCCTTTCGGTAAAGCTCATCCTGCCAGTCGGTACCATCGCCCATCAGGTCGCCACGTACCCAGAGGCTGGATGCCGGCTTGATGTTGGCATCGGTGATGTCTTTATAATGTTTGGCATATTCGCGGAGGTTCATCACATCCAGCTTGCCCGGCATCGCCTGCCATCCTACGTAACCATCGTAGGTGATGTTAGCCTCACCACTCTGACCACGCTTGGTGGTAATCATGATGACGCCATTGGATGCACGGGAACCGTAGATAGCGGTGGCAGAGGCATCCTTCAGGATGTCCATGCTTACGATATCCGATGGGTTGATAAGGGAAAGAGGATTAGAATTGCCATCGTCGCCGCCAGCAGAGTCGATGATGACTCCATCGATAACGAAGATAGGCTGGGATGTTGCATTCAGAGAGTTCGTACCACGGATGCGGATAGTATTGCTACCACCAGGGGTACCTGTGTTGGCCTGAATCTGTACACCGGCAGCTCGACCCTGTAGAACCTGGTCGATACTGGTGGCTATAGACTTTTCGATAGCTTTTTCTCCTACAGATGCTACAGAACCAGTCAGATCGGCACGCTTCATCTGACCGTAGCCAACAACGACCACCTCATTGAGAAGTTCTGCATCTTGCAAAAGTGTAACGTCAAGATGTCCTGCACCAACTTTTACTTCTTTGTTTTTATAACCCAAATAGGAAATTTGCAAGGTTGCACCTTTAGGGGCGTTGATGCTGAAATTTCCATCAAGGTCAGTAACAGCTGCCACATTAGGTGAACCCTTCACACGAATAGTAGCTCCGATGACAGGTCCGTCATCACCAACTACAGTACCCTTGACAGAATTGCCTTGTGCCATAGCTCCCATAGGAGCCAATGATAATGCCAAAGACAAAGCAAGAGACTTCATAGCAATACTTGCATGTTTCATGATTAATTGGTTTTTAATTTCTGGTTTATTTTACAATTCTGCTGCAAATTTAGGAAAAAAAACAAAAAGTATAATTTAATTATGTGTCATCGGTGTTTGTGTATGTCTCATTACTTTTTTATTTGCTACCTATAATGAAAACAGAAAAACATTTTATACATAAAAAAGGTGAAGGGTATATAATGTTTCCTTCACCATTGGTTTTTGTATTCTTAATGACTGAATACAAAAAGTAATCGATTTCAATATTCATATAGTTTGATATGTAGTATCTTGTATTCTCCACAAGAAATTCGGGCATGCCTACCTTGATGGTCCTGATCGCCATTGTCTCGGCGGATGTATCGTAATTCTCCGTTTTCATCGACATTGACCTGATCTACATAACCGATACCGATGCGTTTCCCCTTGAATGATGGCTGCGATTTTCTGTCTTTGTTTTCTCTTCCATGATCCACGAAGCCGTCTTCACCTAATTTCTTCTCTTCGGATTGTAGCCTTTCTGTGTTCTTCTGGAAAACAGTAACGATTCCGTTGCCTGCAATGAGATATTCCATAGGAGCAAGTTTGATGATAAGTCCGCCACCTTCTGGCCATTTGCTTCCATCTGTAGCTTGGGCATCCCATGGTAATGTGAAATAATGGCGACAGATGATGCTGATGTCTCCGTCCTCTATAATTCGTTCCTTATCTTGCTGGTCGAAGAGTAATCCCCAAATCTTTCCCTTTCCTTGATTTGCCAAAAGAATTGGTGAGAGCTGATGAAGCATCCTGTATGCTTTATGAATCTCGTTTCTTGTCTTGTAGTCAGCCTGATCAAGAGCAAAAGGGCTAAAACTGATAGCATCTGTCTCGCCAAAAGTATAGATGGCTTTGGCACCGCTGTTCTTGTCGCACTTTACTTCTGGTGTAAAGAATGGATTGTCTGCACGCTTGTATTGGCTGACCCATTCTTTATATCCACTATCGTATATGTCTGGAGCATAGATGTCAATACTTGGTGCTGCAGCCTTCCATATATTAATAAGGTGGGCGAGAGGACCAGCCGACGGATATTCGCCGGGTTTTCGGCCTCGGCTATTCATGGCAGCATTTACGTACATAGGAATATTGTGAATGGCTTTTCCTGCTGCAACGATTTCTTCTACGTATTTGGCATAATGGTAAGCTTGAAACTTTTCGTCTGCATAACAGTCTGTACCGAATACTTCTGCCCAAGTACCCTTCTTGTTCAACTTTAAAGCTTTGGTTAGTGCGGCTGGCACTGTCTGTCGGTATGCTTTCTGGGCAAGTGGTGAATGGTCTCGTGCACTTTCCAACATTCCGATTTCGTTCTCCACCTGCATCATGATGATCGTGTTTTCTTTTTCATCAATCCATCTGATGTGTTTCATTAGTTCGCAAAAAGCTCGTTTGTCAGCCTGAAGAAGTTCATTGCTAAAGGCCGAGCAGATTTCCAGAGGCTTTCCATTTTCAGTTAGTGCACGTGGAAATCGCCTGGTGTTTTCTTTTACCCATAATGGAGCATAGCAACTCATGGAATTTTTCCATGCTCCAAACCACAAGAAGATGATTTTCATATCATATTTTCTTGCAGTAGCTGTAATGCTGTCAACGAGCGCAAAGTCGTATTTACCTTCTTCTGGCTCTATAAATTCCCAATAAGCGGGTACAAATACAGAATTGGTGCCACTATTTTTCATCTTTTTTAAAGCAATCTTGATGTCATCAGGGTGGGTTGCAGCTGAGTTGCTGAGCTCACCTGCCAACAGAAGCATCGGTTTGCCGTTTACAACTAATTGCATGGTTGTCCCCTGCTTTTGCAATCTTACGCCTGCTTGTAATTGAAAGCAACAGACAAAAGCGAGGAAGAACAAAACTGTCATCTTGCATATCCGGGTAGTCTGATGTTGAGGCTTCAGACAGTTCTTTATCATGCTGATGTCTTGATACTTATTCATAAATATTCATTTTAGAAAAGGTTTGAAAATATTTGAGGCATACGTCACGCCATTCTTTGGCATTGGCAAGTTGTACATTCAGTAGGGAATCAGTCATTTGCCATTCTGTGATATGATCTTTCATATATTCCTTTGTACTTGTATGCCAATAGTCGCGGTAGGTTTCCACCATGCTTACTCCCATATTGTATCTCATGCAGAGTTCTTCCCATAATGTACTTCCTGATTTCATCCGATAGTTCCAGGGAACATGGTGAAACCATAGCAGATATTCTTCCGGACAAGTTGCAAGATTGTTATAGAGACTGCGATAGGGTTCTGGATATTGTCCTACTGCATCGGTTCCGCCAGATGAGCGGTTGAAACCGATTCCGTAACTATCAGCCTGATGATAATATACTGGGCACCATTCCAGAGGATATTCGGCCTTGAAACCATCAGGTTCTGGTCCATAGTGATGGTCGAATTTGAATATGTGGTGCAAGCCGAGTGGCATCATGTAGTTGACACAGGCTTCTCGTGATGTAAGCATCATCATTTCTACTGGTTTTGTGAATCTTTCATCCTTACATTCGTAGGTCTGTATCAGCCATTCGTGGGCGATTTCTTCCGATGAAATCGATGGACTCCATGCCAAACGTCCAAAGGCATACCAGTTGGCTTGAGAGAAAGGATGGCCGCACCAATTGGCATTGTCTCCTATATTAGAAACGCCTGCAATACCCTTTAACTTGTCTGGACTGACAAAGCGGAAGAACTCCTTCCACATAGGTGCCAGGTAAACAAGATGCTTGGACTGCCCGAGATATTCCTGGGTAATCTGCAACTCCGCAATCTGAGGAGTTTGGTGGATATTGTCGAAGATGGGTGCGTATGGTTCACGAGGTTGAAAGTCAAGCGGACCATTTTTTGATTGCAGGATGACGTTGTCGCGAAATTTTCCATCTTGATATTTGAATTCGCTTACAGCTTGTTTTACTCTGTCTTCTCCCTTGTGATTGGCGCCATATACAAAACTTCTCCACATCACGATGCCACCAAATGGTTTCAGTGCATCAGCAAGCATATTGGCGCCATCGGCATGGCTTCTGTGATAGTCGCCTGGCCCTGGTTGTCCCTCTGAATTGGCTTTAACGAGAAAACCACCGAAATCAGGAATAGATGCATAGATTTCCTTGGCTTTCTTTTTCCACCACAGTTGTACTTTCATATCTAATGGATCGGCTGTCTTCGTGTAACCAAGAGCCATCGGTGAGGCGAAGTTGATACTGAGATATACCCGAATGCCATATGGACGGAAAATATCTGCGATAACTTTTACTTTATGAAGGTATTCCGAAGTCATCATTTGGGGCGAAGCATTCACATTGTTAAGTACTGCGCCATTGATGCCGATGGATGCATTGGAGCGGGCATAGGTGATGAGGCAGTTACGTAAGTCCTTACTGATATTCTTGAATTCACCGGCTTTATCTAATATGATTTCATCCCATTTCCAAATACTTTTTCCTGCATAGCCGCGCTCAATGCTGCCATCAAGATTATCCCAATGGTTGAGTATTCGCAAGTTTACGGCAGGTTTTTCTGTCTTGGAAAGATGAGAGAGATTGCCAGTCTCTTGTAGGCGTAGTAAATCATAGGCACCATAGAGAATACCAATGGAACTGCTGGCTATGATACTGGAATCTGTCAGCATATAGCCTTCGCCAAGGTTGAGAAGTGGGTCAACTCTGATGCTTACTTCTTTGCCCTTGTAGTATTTGGTGAGTTCGTCTTTGGCAATGGAAAGGGTTGCATCCTTGTCAGTCATTCCTTTTACCAAACAGGTGTTGTAGCCTTGTTTGTTTAACCAAAGCATAGAGCCGTCGCTTGTTTTCTGGAAAAAATTCTGGGCATTTGTTGTTAGAGCAAACGCAAATGCAAGTGATAAAATAAGGTATTTCTTCATATTTGCAACTACTTAATATTGTTGAAGTTTAATAAGTTTGCTGCAAAAATACGAAAAAATACCTTATCTGTTATGTGTAATCGCTTATTTTTCATTTCTTTTTGTTTCAGCATATTCAGATGGTGACATGCCGAAGTGTTTTTTGAAGATAGTCGAGAAGTGGTTCTGGTTGTTGAAACCTACAGAGTATGCCACTTGTGTGAAGTTGATCTTGTCTTCTTCAATAAGGCGGGCGGCTTGCTCCAATCTTAGATTTCTAATGAATTCACCGGTAGAAACACCCGCAATTTCTTTCATTTTCCGATGTAGTTGTGCACGACTGATACCAGCCTTTTCTGTTAATTTCTCGACATTGAAGTCTGGGTCCGTAAGATTTTCGTTGATGCACTTCATGATTCGTTCCATCAATGCATCGTTGTTTCCCTTAACCTCTATTTTTTTTATTTTCTCTTTTTGTCCCATAGCTCCTGTGTATTTACCTCGTAGTCTGCGGACATTATCCACAAGATTGTCTATGAGAATATGTAGTTCTTCCATGTTGAAAGGCTTGGCGAGAAAAGCATCTGCGCCTTTTTTCAAGCCTTCCAGTCTGAAATCTACTTCGCTTTTAGAAGTGAGTAGAATCACCGGAATGTCGTTTATATTCGAGTTCCCCTTGATGTTTTTGAGCATGGTGATACCATCCATTACAGGCATCATGACATCACTGATAACCAAATCATATTTCCCAGTGAAAAGAAGTTTCAGTCCTTCTTTTCCGTTTGGAGCATAGCCGAAATGATACCATTCGCTCAGTTCTGCTTGAACATATTGAGCAATTTCTTCGTCATCATCTACGATGAGTATGTTGAAATTCTTGCTGGCTTGTTTCTTCTTGCAGTTTTCTGTTGCATTTATTTTTTCTTCATCCATCTGTATTTCCTCTGGTTTCAAGTGCTCTTTTCCTAAAGGAATATTGATTTCAAGGCAAGCTCCCTTGGTTCCATCAGTACGGTTATATGCCCTGATTGTTCCTCCATGCATCTGAGTAATTGCTCGACTGAGGTTTAGACCGATACCTGTTCCTTCGATATGGAGTCCGCTGCTGTTGTTCCCCTGGTAGAAACGTTCGAAGAGCCGGTCGGTCTTCTCTTCTTTCAGTCCGATGCCTGTATCTTCTACCCTGATGATGGCATTCTTTTCGTCTTTACCTATGATAATGGTAATTTCGCCGCCATCAAAGGTATACTTCATGGCATTGGAGAGTAGGTTGGAGATAACCTTGTCGAAGTTGATGCGGTCTATCCAAACCTTCAGTTTGTCTTTGTCGCTGCTGAGGCTTTCGTCTTCTTTGAGCGAAAGGGTGATGTTGCGCTCCTGTGCATTGAAGCGGTAAAGCGATATGATGCCATGCAGGAAATCCTTGAGCGGAGTCTCCTGGCAATGGAGATGCATCTGGTTCTTGTCTATCTTTCGCTCATCAAGTATCTGGTTTACCAGAAGCAGGAGGCGCTGGGCATTGCGGTCGATGGTATCGATATCCTGTTTGCTTTCGGCATCTGTTAATCTTGTTTTCAGCTTGTTGAGCGGCCCCATGATCAATGTCAGCGGCGAGCGGATGTCGTGGGTGGCATTGATGAGGAACTGCATCTTGGTCTCTTCCAGGTCTGCCTTGCGGCGGCGCTCGTATGTGTAGATAACATACAGGATGACGCTTGCTATGATCAGGATATAGAGGAGATATGCCTCGGGTGATGCATACCAAGGGTCGCATACCTTGATGTTGATGATGGTAGGATTCTTGGAATATCTGCCATTGCTGGTAGCTCTCACTTCCAGCGTATAGTCGCCCGGTTTCAACTTGTTGAATGCTACGGCATTGGCTCCTTCATTGGTGCTGTTCCATTTGCCGTCGTTGATGCGATATTGGAAACTGATATTATCGGTGTTCCTGTAGTTGAGCAGCGAGAACTCCAGAGTGAATGAATTCTGGGAGTAAGGAATGTTGAAGTCTTTGAGCATACAGTTGATTGGCTTTCCGTCGATGATGAAGTTGGTGAGATGTACATCTCCCAATTCCATCTTCTTGGCCCTGACAACATCAGGATAGAAGGTTGTAATACCATCACTGGTTCCGAAGGCGATAAGGTCGCTGGCGGTATGCATGGAAGAACCCAGCACGTACTCACGGGTAGTAAGTCCGTTGCCGTTGATGTGCCCGATAAACTGTCTGTTCTTCTGTTCGTACTGCCAGATGCCCATGGTTGTACTTACCCACAAGTCACCCTTTTGGTCTTTGATGATGCTGCAGACCTGCTTGCCTTTCAACGCTTCGGCATGAGGAAAGTCTGAAATCTTATTGCTCTTTCTGTCAAACAGATAGAGTCCTTCTTCCGTACCGATGATAATATCGCCGTTCTTTCCTTCGCAGATACCATTCGCCTGTCTGTCTTTCAGAATGTTGTGCCATCCGAAATCCTTGAAACTGAGCGTTTTGGTATTGAGACAGGAAACTCCATTAGAGGTCCCTATCCATAAATGGCCTGTATGGTCGAGCGCCATGCTTCGCACCCAGTCGTTGCAGAGAAATCCTTTATCGCCTCTTTGCTGCATATTCAGAACGGTAACCTTGCCGCTTTCCACATTATATATATATAGGCCTTTGCTGTATACAGAAATGTAAAGGTTGCCCTGTGCATCGTCGGTCATACTGTAGATGCCGGCGCTGGTAAAGGTGAGTTTCTGCTGGTATGTACCTGTATGAGGGTTGTAGCTGTAGAGTGCGCTACCATTGCTGATCCAGTAATCGCCACGTCGGTCTTTATAGATGATGCAAGTACCGGCAGGTGACTGGGGATGGGCGATAATCTTGCCTGAAGCATCAAAACAGAACACACCACTGTTCTGTACCGTACACCATGTTTCACCATTTTCGCCTTGTGCAATAGATGAAACGCTGCTGCCGATGATGTAGTTCTGTGCAGAGAAACTCCAGCTGTTGAAAGCCTGCTGGCGCTGGTTGATCAGGTACAGACCTTTCTTGTAACAGCCTATCCAGAGATTGTTGTCCTTATCTTCGATGATATCGTTGACGAAGGCGGTAGCCAGATTGAAACTGCTGTTGCTGTTCTCCAACTGTTCTACCTTGTTGCTTCCCTTTCTGATCATGAGAACACCATGTTCAGAGGTGCTGATATAGAGGTTGCCTTCGTGGTCGAAGGTAGCATTGTTGATGGTTACATTATTCTGATAACCGCCAAAGTCGTAGCCGGCATCAGCGATGCGGCCTGTCCGGTAATCATAATAGACGATGCCATACATACAGACGATGAGCATGGTCTGCGGGCGATGCTGGATGAAAGCCACAGGTGCTCCGCATGGCGATTTGAAGTCTTTGCGCTGCACCTTGCCTTGTTTCTTGATGAAACGGGTGAAGATAGAAAAGTGGCTACTCTGCCAGAGATAATGATGCTTATCTTCGTAGATATGGGTAAAGAATACATCAGAATCGCGCTCAGCGTATTGCCTTTCCTGTCTGATAGTGAAAAGGTTGTCTGTTCCTTTTTGGGTATTTCTGTCTTTTACAGAATAGAGACCATATCCTGCTGTACCCAGCAGGATATCGCCATTGTGACTTTCTACCATAGAATAGATACGTGGCTTTCTGCCATCAGGAAACTGGAGACGGGCGAAATCGTTCGTCTCATAATTATAGCGCATCAGTCCCTTGGCACAACCTATCCACAGGTTACCTTTCTTATCTACCAGCAGGTCGGAGATAATGTTGTCGGTAATGGAGGTTGTGTCTTCTTCGTTGTGCAGATAGTTGGTAAAGCGGTAGCCGTCAAACTTGCTGAGTCCGTATTCGGTTCCCACCCAGATATATCCGTATTTATCCTGCACAATGCAGTTGATGAGCGAACTTGACAGTTTGCCCGATGTGAAAAGTTCACCACTGTCTGCCCATACCATGAGCGAGATGATGATAGCCATAAATGCCATTAGGCACTGTTTCGTATATTTCATAAGTTTCTGTTTGTTGCTTGCTTTTTAGGTTGTTGATGTTGCAAAAGTAACAAAAAAGCATGAAAGCAACAAATAAAAACGAGATAAAATGTTTCGTTCACTTTTGTTTCTTTATCTTTTTCTTTGTTTTTCCGTACCATGAAACAAATAGAAATGATTAGGTACCATTAATTGTATGTAGTTTCAATAGTTTTTGCTATATTTGCAGCGTCAACAGCAAAATAGAACCAAAACATAGTAACAATGATAAAGCAGACAATAAAGTGTTTTTCTTTGGCATTCTTGCTCGCAGCACAGAATCAGATGACATTTGCACAGAATGTATGGAAAGGTTCTTGGGCAACAGCAGTAGAGTGGACGGGAAAGGGTGACATGCCTAAGGAGAGTTTGAGTAACCGCTCTTGCCGACAGGTAGTTCATGTATCTTTTGGCGGAGAGGAACTCAGAGTGAAGCTCAGCAATGAGCAGAGTAAGGAGCCGGTAGAAATCAAATCGGTGTATATTGCAGATACCGATAAGGACAGCAACTGGTTTGTGAATGGTAAGACCGTGAAATATCTCAAGTTTAATGGCAAGAAGAATGTAACCATTGCTCCTGGCAAGGCTATCTTCTCAGATGATTTGAAATATGCCTTGAAGAGTGGACAGCGCCTCACGATTACCATCGACTATGGCAAGCAGACACCAGTGAATGCAACATCCCATCGTGGTTCACGTACCACATCTTATATAGTAAACGGTTTGCATCGTACTCCTAAACCGATGGATAAGAGTTTTGATGATGGTGAGGAGGTGGATCACTGGTATAATCTTTCAGCCATTGATGTGAAGACCGATAAGGCTACTCCTGTGGTGGCTATCCTCGGAAACTCTATTACCGATGGCCGTGGAAGTACTACCAACCATCAGAACCGTTGGACCGATTTCCTCTCGGATGCCCTGAATGCTGAGAAACCATACGGAGTTTTGAATTTGGGAATCGGAGGCAACTGTGTGGTAGAAGGGGGACTGAGTGAACCTGCAATGAAGCGCTTCGATCGTGATATATTAGGGCAAGCAGGTGTAGATAAACTCATCATTTTTGAGGGAACCAATGACATTGGTTGTAGTAGTAAAAATTACGAGCAAATTGCTGATACTTTGATTGCTTGTTATAAAGTATTAATAAATAAAGCAAAAGCAAGGGGTATCAAAGTGTATGGTGCAACTATAACTCCTACAAAGGGGAACTGTTGGTATTCTTTTTGGCATGAGGCGATACGACAAACTGTTAATGAGTGGATAAGAAAGGGTGGCTTCTTCGATGAAATCATTGATTTTGATGAGTTGACACGTGATCCGCAAGACCCACAACGCCTAAAACCCGATTATTCGGATGATTGGTTGCATCTTAATCCAAAAGGATATGAAGCAATGGGCAAGTTTGCTGCAGATAAATTGAAATAAAAAGAATAAAAATATGGAACAGACATCTAAGGAATCTCAGGGATTCTGTAAATTGAGCTGGTTACAGCGCATTGGATTTGGTTCTGGTGACTTGGCACAAAACCTCATCTTTCAGACAACATGTATGTACCTGTTGTTCTTCTATACCGACATCTATGGACTCGATGCAGTAGACGTTTCCGTGATGTTTACGGTAGGAAATGTTGCAAATGTGATTTGGGATCCTATTGTAGGAGCCCTTATCGACAAGCATAATCCTAAGTTGGGTAAGTATCGCTCTTATCTGGTATTCGTAGGAATCCCACTTTCGGGCTTTGCCATCCTCTGCTTCTGGAATGGCTTTGCGCCATCCCTGCTCTATGCCTATATCACATACATTGCCATGACATTGCTCTATACATTTATCAATGTACCTTATGGAGCCTTGAACTCATCGCTGACACGTGATACCGATGAAATCACGGTGTTGACGTCAGTTCGTATGTTTATGGCAAACTGTGGCGGTTTGGCTGTAGGTTCAGGCCTTCCATTGCTCATTGCATACTTTACCGACCAGCAGTCGGATGGTTTGCCTAAGGATCCAGTGGCTTGGTTTACCACCATGACCATCTATGCCGTCATTGGTTTGTTGTTGCTCCTCTTCTGTTTCTCACAGTGTAAGGAGCGTGTGGTAATGAATGCCGAGGAGAGTGCCAAAGTGAAGATAAGCGACCTTTGGATGGAATTTTTCCACAACCGTCCTTTGCGTATCATTGCCTTCTTCTTCATCACCGCCTTCGCCATGATGTCTATCGGCAATGCGGCAGGAGCTTACTTCATGAACAGCAACCTTCACGGCACCTCCGAGCAGCTTTCCATCTTCATGGGCTTGGGTTCGGCACCATCGTTCATCTTCATGCCACTGGTGCCTATGATCAAGAAGGCAATCGGCAAGAAGAACATGTTCTATGTGTTCCTGGGCATCGCCATCGTGGGTATGGCATTCCTTTATCTGGTAGCAAAGATGGAACAGCCAAGTATGATGCTCGTCTATATTGCCCAGTTTGTTAAATCAACGGGTGTTATTGTAGCTACGGGTTATATGTGGGCTCTTGTTCCTGAGGTTATCTCTTATGGAGAGTATAAGAGTGGCAAGCGTATAGCAGGTATCGTGAATGCCTTGACGGGCATCTTCTTCAAGGCGGGTATGACCTTGGGTAGTGTGGTGGCTCCAGCCATCCTTGCTTACGTGGCTTACAATCCGAAGACCGTGGAGCAGACTCCTGAGGCTCAGGAGGGTATTCTCTGGTTGGTATGTGTCATTCCAGCTGCCTTGTTGCTGCTCGCCATCTTCATTATCTCGAAGTATGAGTTGACAGATGCGGTTATCGATGATATCAACAAGAAGATTGAGGCTCGACACAAACAGGAAAAGTAACATTTAAATGAGAAAAATAAAAAATAGACATGAAGAAAATATCAACTTTTGCATTGGGCTTGATGCTTGCTTCTACAGCATTTGCCCAAAAGGCGAATAACGCTACCGAGATTCCTACATTCCAGGAAACTATGGGCAAATATTTCCTGGTTGGTGCAGCTGTGAATACTTTCCTGCCAGACGGACAGGATCCTGCTGCCGAAGAGGTGGTGAAGAAGCAATTCAACCAGGTGGTTGCCGAAAACTGCATGAAGGGTGAGAAGAATCATCCGGAGGTGAATCGCTTTGATTTCACCGATGGCGATAAACTCGCTGACTGGGCAGAGAAGAACGGAAAGACCTTGATAGGTCATTGCCTGGTTTGGCACTCTCAGCCACCTAAGTGGATGTTTACCGATGATAAGGGTAATCTGGTAAGCCGTGAAGTGCTCATCGGCAGAATGTATAATCACATCATGAATGTGGTTACTCATTATAAAGGTAGAGTAAAGGGATGGGACGTTGTGAACGAGGCTTTCGAGGATGATGGCTCTTACCGCAAGTCTTTGTATTATAAGATTATCGGTCCGGAGTTCATCGAACTGGCTTTCCGCTTTGCGCATGAGGCTGATCCTAACGTAGAGCTTTACTATAATGATTATTCTACTTCGAAGCCAGCTAAGCGAGAGGCTATCTGCAAACTGGTTCGCGATTTGAAGGCGAAGGGTCTCCGCATCGATGCTGTAGGTATGCAGAGCCACAATGGTTTTGATTATCCTGATTATGCTGAGTATGAGAAGAGCATCGAGGCTTTTGCAGGTGAAGGCGTGAAGGTGATGCTGACTGAGCTGGATATGAACATGCTTCCTAATCCGGAAGGATTCGGCGGTGCGGAAATCAGCCAGAAGTTTGAACTTCAGAAGAAGTACAATCCATACGTGAAGGGACTTGACAAGAAGGCACAGAAACTCTTCAACCAGCGTTATCTCGATCTCTTCAAGATTGTAGAGCGTCACAAGGATGTCATCAGCCGTGTAACTTTCTGGGGTGTCAACGATGGTCACTCATGGCTCAATGGCTGGCCTATCCCAGGCAGAACCAACTATCCGCTGCTCATCGACCGCAATAACGAGGTGAAGCCAGTGGTGAAGGAAATCGTCAATCTCTTTAAGTAAAATCTCTTTAGATAATATTGTACATCTCTTAAAATAATAAACAACAATGAAAGCAAGATATTTGTTCCCAAAGGATTATATGGCAGATCCATCTGCCAATGTGTTTAACGGTCGCCTGTATGTTTACCCATCTCATGACTGGGATAGCGGCGAAAGCTTCGACGATGATGGCGGTCACTTCCAGATGAAAGACTATCATGTTCTCTCTATGGACGATGTGATGGAGGGTGAAGTAACCGATCATGGTGTGATTCTCGATGTGAAGGATGTGCCATGGGCTGAGAAGCAGATGTGGGACAACGATGTAGTAGAGAAGGATGGCAAGTACTATCTCATCTTCTCTGCCAAGGATTATAATGGCGTGTTCCATCTCGGTGTGGCTGTGGCTGATAAGCCTGAAGGTCCTTTCGTTCCGAATGCTGACCCAATCCGCAAGTCATACAGCATCGACCCTTGCGTGTTCAAGGATGATGATGGCAAGATTTACTGCTACTTCGGTGGTATCTGGGGCGGTCAGCTTCAGTGGTACAAGGACAACAAGGCACTGAAGGATGAGCATCTCCCAGAAGGCAAGGAGAATCCGTTGCCATCCCGTGTAGCCATGATGACTGATGATGTTCAGCAGTTTGCTGAGATGCCAAAGCCTGTTGTCATTGTTGACGAGGAGGGTAAGGTATTGCCAGCCGATGATCCTCATCGCTTCTTCGAGGCTAGCTGGATGCACAAGTACAAGGGCAAGTATTACTTCAGCTACTCTACGGGTGATACTCATTATCTCTGCTATGCAGTAGGTGATAATCCTTATGGTCCGTTCACTTACAAGGGCGTTATCCTGGAGCCGGTAGTAGGTTGGACAACCCATCATAGTATCTGCGAGTATAAGGGACAGTGGTATCTGTTCCATCACGACTGTGTGCCATCAAATGATACAACCTGGCTTCGCAGCGTAAAGGTGGCTCCTCTCTTCTATGATGAGGAGGGTAACATCTTGCTGGTAAAATAGAATTGATTTTTAGGTTTTAATAGTTTTGGAGAATAGTTGATACGTGAGTTAGTTTTAGTTTAGAACCGAGCAGCATCTTCATCCCGAAGATGCTGCTTTTTGTTTTTTCTCTTATAACTTCTCAGTTCTTCTTGTAAATTGTTTCTTATCTAATGTTATTTTTAAGTTATTTCTTTCGTTTTGTTATAGAATTCTGAGTTTTTTGTTTACCTTTGTACCCATAAACCAATGAAATGAAAGAATTATGTTGAAATTACTGTTAAGGTTATGGTGGCTGCAACAGCGCCGTAACTTCCGCAAGAGAGACGCCTTCGTGGCTTGCTACATCATCTTCCTGTATGTGGTGGTGGGCTTCAGCTTCTTCCAGAGCTTCACCGAGAGTGGAGGAGAACTGAAGGGAGAAGATATGCCGGCATTATTGGGTGCAGGCATCGTAATCGGTATGCTGATTCCAGACATCATCATGAAGATGGTGATGAAGCGGGATATTACGGCAATGGATGATTACGTGAAGTCGCGCCCTGTGCCAGAGAAAATCTGGAACAAGTTCCTGCTCACTACCAATCTCGTGAGCTTCTGGAACTATGTGCTTCCGGTGCTTACGCTTCCGGTGTTCATCTATCTCCTGCCGGCAAGTGAGGTTGTAGCCAGCTTCTTCCTGTTCCTGGAGTTCTCTTTCATCAACGGTATCTATATCACTTGTTACCGTAAGGCTACGGAGTGGATTCTGAAATGGCCCTTGATATTGGGATGGATGGGAATGTTTGCCGTGCTGATAGGATATATGTTTGTGGCTTCCTTCTTCCCGGTATATATGGGATGGATAGGTCTCTTCTTCCTTGCTGGAGCGGTATTCACCGGACTTACCGCCTATCTCTATCACGAAAAGATTTATAACGAGCAGAAACAGAAGGTTTCCAAGTTCCGTGGATTCAGCCATATCAACCTCTTCAGTCTGCAATATATCGGTACGTTGAGAGCAAAGCGTGTCCGTACGATGGTGATTATGATTACCGCCATCTTCCTCTTCGATGCCTATCTCTTCGCCCTGATGCCTGTAGAGCCGGGACAGGAAATGGGGGATAAGGTGGCTATGACTACCCTCTATGTGGCGGGTGCCATCCTGCTGCCATCGGTGGTGTTGTCGCAATGGACCTTTGGTATTGAGGCAAACTTCTTCCATGGTTTGATGACCAAGCCGGTAAAGGTGAAGCAGATGCTACAGAATTGCTTCTATTATTATATGGTAGTGAGTGCTGTCGCCTTGTTGCTCACCCTTCCATTCCTTTTCCTGCAGGCTGGAATCGGAATCCAGGTGCTCATCGGCGGTTTCTGTCTGGCGGTGTTCATCAATCTTTTCAATCTGCCTACAGCACTCTTCTCTTCCCGTCTGGAGATATTCCAGACTTCCATGTTCAGCATGCAGGGAGCGAATCTGAAGATCAATCTTTATGCCATCGCCTTCTTCTTCCCACTGGCTGGCGTCTGTGCCATCTATCATTTCTTCGGCGAGACGGCATGGTTTATCACCTGCGTAGCGCTGGCAGTCTTCAGCATCGCCATCCATAAATGGTTCATCGCCAAGATTGCTGCCATCTTCGAGAAGAACAAGTATAAGCGCATGGAGAAGTTCATGGAAAGCTAAGTAAACATTAAATACTACACATTAAACATTAGAATAATGGATATCAAGATTCAGAATCTCAAGAAAATATATAATGGCAATACCGTACTCGATATTGATAATCTGAGTGTTGCAAAGGGCGAGCTGATAGGACTCGTAGGTAATAATGGTGCGGGCAAGACTACCTTGCTCCGTCTGATTCTCGACCTGATTCAGGCTGATGATGGTTTCGTGGAAAGCAATGGACAAAAGGTGAACGAGAGTGAAACCTGGAAGGAATATACCGGCAGTTACATCGACGGCAGATTCCTCATCGACTTCCTCACCCCTGAGGAATACTTCGATTTCATCGCTGATGTCTATAACATCGACGATAAAACCTTGCAGGAGCGATTGGCGCAGTTTGAGGGCTTTATGCACGATGAAATCATGGGAACCAAGAAGTATCTCCGTGATTTCTCTCAGGGCAACCGACAGAAGATTGGTATCATCGGAGCGATGATCATCAATCCGAAGGTTCTTCTCCTGGATGAGCCATTCAACTATCTTGACCCTTCTTCTCAGATGACTATCGCCCACATGATTCAGCGTATCTGCAAGGAGCAGGGCACCACGGTCATCATCTCCAGCCATAACCTCAACTTCGTTGCCGACATCTCCTCTCGCATCCTCCTGCTGGAGAAAGGCAAGTTGGTGAAGGATCTTCCTAATGCTGATGGCGCTGCCATCGCCGAACTCAACGAGTACTTCGGTATTCAGGCGGAATAAGAACACGATATTACATAAATAAATCTCTCTCTCAGAATCGCCAGCGAAGCTACAGAATAGCTTCCTGGCGATTCTTTTTTTTAAAAAACCAGTTCTTTCTCTCTGTCTGTAAAGCATGGGGCATCAACGAATGAGCCCTATTTAAATGCGAAAGAAGGCTTATTCCACTTTTTGCCTGGTAATGGCACAAAGTTGCCCTTAACTGGGGCAATATTGTGCCATAGCCAGACAAAAAATAATGCGTCGTGATATAAATTTCAAGAGGACTGTTATTACGATTCGGCAGATGCTTTCTGAGTTGTTTTTGCGTGAGAAAAAAACTACTCTTGATTTTACCTTCACCCTTCACCTTTTCGCTTGAAACCCCGATAAACACTGGGGTTGCGAGAGGTGAAGGGTTGAGCTAACCCTTCACCACCCTTCACCTTATTTCGAAGCCTGGTCATCATTGAAGCCTGCAGCTGGTCATCAATGATGACCGAGCCATTTTCTATAAAAGGTGTTCTCTCATAAAATGATGATGGTGAAGGGCGGGTGAAGGGTTATTAATAACCCTTCACCGCTGTAAACGCTTTATATATAGGAATTTACGTCGTAAAGGTGAAGGGTGAAGGGTGTTTTTGTAGTTCCTATCGGGTGCTTGATAGATTAAAATAAGGTTCATTTTGCTTCTTGACTTGTAAGGGAACTAAGTTGCATCAGCGTTGTGTATGAACGAAGAAAAGTTAAATTAATTAAGTTGAACTTTTGCATGTGGCTTAAGTACGGGCTGAAGACCCCAAAAACCTATCCCAGGGCATCGCCCTGGGTATAATAACAATCAGCAAGGCGCCCTGTAATTACTCAGTACATAAAAAAACAGGGGATAAATATTATGTGAGAAATGATGTAAAAAGTTTGGCAGTTTGAGCAATTTTCGGTATTTTTGCACCGAGATCATTTTAATTAACTGAACCCACTTAAAACAGACCTTACTTTTTAAAGTGGGCTCAGTAAATGACAAAGGTGACTCTTTAAACTTAAAGGTTATATTAATATGGTTGTTAAGAGATTTAGTATAAGTATATCCATGTTGTTCTTTGGTGCGCTTCTGTTGCAAGCTAAGAATGAGGTTATAGATCATGGGCAATTTTTGTGCTCATATTATTATTGTTATTCGAAAGATACGATAAAGAATGATGAGAAAGGAGAAGATTTACTCTTTCTTTCTATCGGAAAGAATGTTTCAAAATGCTATAGCTATTATACTTATCAGTCTGATTCCTTGCAATCTACAGAAGATGGCAAGGCAAAGTTTCGTGCTTTATTCAAAGAAGCCTTTAAGCGAGAAGGATATCTGACTAATTCTTTTCCACATCGCAGAATGACGGCGTGCGTCTATAAGAATTATCCGCAGAATATGATGACGGTAACGGACGATCTGATGTCTCAGTATTATGAATATAGTGATAGCTTGGGTGTACAGAATTGGGTTGTAGAAGGTGATAGCATTAAAAGCATATTAGGCTATAACTGCCAGAAGGCAACCTGCAGATTCCGTGGTCGCTCTTGGACGGCATGGTTTGCCTTGGATGTTCCTATGAGTGATGGTCCTTGGAAATTTTGTGGACTTCCTGGTTTGATTATGGAAGTGTATGACAAGGGGAGACAGCAATATTTTTGCATCAAGGGATTGCAGAAGGATGCTGGCACGCCTATCGTTTATGATGTTTTCAATAGAAAACGGATAAAGACAGACCGGAAAGCTTTTCTGAAGTCTGAATATAATTATTTTCATAATCAAAATAGCATAAGCGAGGCTACGTCAGGTATATCCTTAGGTCTGTCAGACGAAAAACGTAACTATGACTTGATAGAAAGAGAATAGAATATTAATTTTAAACAAGAAAAAGTTATGAAGAGAAAGTGTTTCATATTTCTATTTTTAACTTTTTATCTTATTGGTTTTGCCCAAAATAAGAAGATAGATACGGCTAATATGCTGTGTAGCTATGTATATG
>ERZ1026882.269-NODE-269-length-34267-cov-6.014293_pt1 | contig 34267 bp, 27 predicted proteins | sample MGYA00380171_ERZ1026882 | MGnify/ENA primary metagenome ERZ1026882 (study PRJEB33269, sample SAMEA4719807) | human gut metagenome | biome: human-associated habitat; feature: organic feature; material: feces | place: Cameroon | collected 2013-10 ...
CAGATGTGTATAAGAGACAGTCCTCCATTGACACAACAGATTAGTTAGGAAATCGGTCAAGAAAGGAGGAACAAAATGAAATTAGAGTTAATAAAAAAAGCTCTAGTAGCCCTAGAGCTTTTAATTAGATTAATTTTAATCTTCTTATAGGGAAGTTAAGAAAGACTTTAAGAGTTACGACCTCTTAAGGTCTTTTCCCTATATACACATTATTTACTATTTTTCGATCTTTGTCAAGTGCTAGTTCGAAAACAATATTCAGCATAAAAAAAGATGGCTTGTGCCATCTTCTTTATTCCTTATCCTTTTTCCTTTTTAAATCTATTCCTCTTCCTAAATCCTATTGATTATCTAACGACTTGTGATACAAAGTTTACTGCATCAAAGAAAGAATCTCTTACAAACTCTTTTGCCAATGTTGAAATCGGGCGGTTCTCAATACAGTCAAATACGTAATAAATCGGATCTTTTGAGTTATTAAAACGCATTCTTTTATCATTTTTTCCGATGAAAGTATAATCTTCTAGGTTCTCGCTTGATACGTCTTTCGGATTAACTTTCTTTGGTGTTTTACTTCGAACTAATGTTCCAAACTTTGTGCTTGCCATTTTCTTTTCTCTCTCTTTATATCTTACATATATATAAAGTATTAAAACCTAAAAAAATTGCTTTTTTAAAAGGAATATTGTTAACTTTTCGTTACAAATCTATGTCACCGTGAACTACGTAAGAAAAAGCTTTACACCAACACCTGAAATATGAACGAATGTTGTCACAGAGGGCTACGTGCGTAAGAGCTCTACACCAACACCTTAAGTATGAACGAACATCGTTACCGAGGATTACGTGCGTAGCACTACTTTCCAAGTTCTACCACATCTGACGTATCACCGGCGAGGTTTTTACCTATTGCCTTTTCAAGTGCAGCTTTTGACGAATTATACTGGTACAATGCGTTGTAATACGTCAATTGAGCCTGTTGATAATTAATTTGAGCATCTTTCAACTCTGTCGGACTTGCTTCGCCAACACGGTATCTGCCATAAGAAAGTTCATAGTTTTCTTTTGCCTGTTTTACTCCCAAAATCGCTACTGGCATTTGATTTTTCTTTTCTTCCAACGTCAAAAACGCATTTTGAATTTCTAAATAAATAGAATTTTGTGTATTTTTCGCATTAGCAATTTCCTTGTCGTACAAATATCTTGCTTCTTTAATCTCGTTTTTAATCAACATTCCGTTGATTGTCGGAAAGTTCAAATATCCACCGATATTATAACCATAGTTGGAATTCCAACTTTTACCGCCTCGTTGGTATTGCCCTTCAATCGAAAGAGTCGGGAAGTAAGACTTTTTAACCAATTTCATCGTCTGATTAGCACTTTCAACTTTTAATTCCGCAAGTTTAAGTTCCGGTCTTGCCTCACGTGCGATTTCAACAGATTGATTGAACGAAACATCAACCGGCTGGTATTTCAAACGTTCTTGAACATTATATTTGTCAATAAATGGAACACCCATAACATTGTTAAGCTTTGCTACGGCAAGGTTTACGGCATTATCCGCTTGAATAAGTTGTAATTTTGCATTACTTAAATTAACTTCTGCAATCGTAACATCAACCTTCGGATTCATACCGATTTCATAAAAAGCTTTCGCCTGATTGTAAAACATTTCAAACTTTTTAACCGTATCTTCAGCAACACGTCGATTTTCAAAGGCGAACAAAAGGTTATAATACGCATCTTTTGTCTGATAAATTACGTCATTAATAGTTGCACTAAGCGTTGTTTTATATGCTTCATAGTCCAAACGTTTTATTGTTGCTTGGTTTTGAGTAACCCCAAAATCGTAAAGCATTTGTTGAAGCGTAACTTGTCCCAAAATATAGTAATTGAACGTCAAATTTCTACCCAAAGCATCAGACAATTGAAGTTGTTTAATCTTTGTGTAACCAGTTTGCCAACTCAATTGCGGGAAATAATTTGCCCAGACCTGCTTTATTCGAGCATCAGACGCAAGAATATCATGAAATGCAGCATTAATCTGCGGGTTATTACCAAGTGCAAGTTCTATACACTTGTCGAGCGTCATATCAATATTTTTTTCAACAGAACCTTCGATTACAAAATCAGGTTTTTGAGGATTTGACGGCAACACTTTATCCGCTGACGGATATTCTTTTTCGTTAACTTTATTCCCGATATCCGCACTAATAGCAGATGTTGAGGTTATTCCTAATATTAAACTAAGTAATAATATTCTTTTTAACATTATTTATTATTTTCCTTCTTCAAATGTAATTCACGAGCCTTGTGAGCCGTGTAAACTTTCAAATCTTCAACAAGTACGAAGAATGCCGGAACCAAGAAAGTACCGATAAAGGCAACCGCCATCATACCACCAAACACTGTCATACCAACAGAATTACGGCTGGCAGCACCTGCACCTTTTGCAAATACAAGAGGCAACAAGCCTAAGATAAACGCAATATTCGTCATCATTACGGCTCTGAACCTTAATTTTGCAGCTTGCATTGCAGCATCTATAATGCTCATTCCGCCTTCATGCGCATCTTTTGCAAACTCGATAATCAAAATTGCCTGTTTTGTAGACAAACCGATTAACATAACGAGCCCGATTTGCGAATACAAGTCAAGAGAATATCCTGAAACATACTGGAAGAACAAAGCTCCAACAAGTGCAACTGGAGAAATCAAAAGTACAGCAATCGGCAACATCCAACTTTCATACAAACCTACCAGGAATAAGTAGATAAATACAAGTGACATTGCAAGGATTGGACCGATTTGTCCTGCGGATTCTTTTTCTTGCAAAGAGCTTCCAGACCAAGCATAACCCATATCTTTCGGAAGAATTTCATCGGAAATAGCTTCCATAGCAGACATAGCCTGCCCAGAACTTACGCCGTTTCTTGCTTGTCCGTTAATTGTAATTGACGGATACATATTGAACCTTGTCAAACTATATGGACCGACAATATTAGATACATTTACAACCGCGGACAAAGGAACCATGGTTCCGGAATTGCTTTTCACATAAATTTTGTCAATATCACTAGGTTTTTCCCTGTAATCAGAATCAGCTTGCAAATAAACACGATAAACACGCCCATATTTATTAAAGTCGTTTACATAAGATTTCCCAAAATATCCTGACAAAGCATTATAAATTTCAGAAATATTTACACCTTGTGCAAGAGCCTTATTTTCATCAACTTTAATCATCAACTGAGGAAGGTTTGCTGTAAATGAAGTGTAAACCATCTGAAAAGCAGAATTTTTATTACCTGCTTGAATTAGTTTTTGAGCCTCTTCATAAAGTTCTTGCGGAGTTCTGTCGCCTTTATCCAACAATTGGTACTCAAAACCGCCAAACATACCCAAACCTGAAATTGAAGGTGGAGAGAATGCCGCAATAGTTGCAGACGGATAATTTGCAAACTCTGTCTTAATTTTACCTAAAATAGTTTGCATTGAAAGATCTTTTGACTTACGTTTAGACCAATTTGAAAGTTCTGCAACAATCAACGCAGTATTTTCACCCGAAAACCCTACCAAAGTAATCGTATTTTCGACCCCAGGGATTTTCAAAATTCTTTCTTCAACTTCGTTTGCAACGATATTTGTTCTGGAAGCTGATGAACCGTCAGGCAACTGAATTTGAGCAAAAACAGCACCTTTGTCTTCTGTCGGCAAAAAGCCCTTTGGTATTAACACAAACATCACAGACGTAAACAGTACAATTCCTGCAAATACTGATATAGTCAGCTTTGGCGAATTAATAAATACTTTTACGCCGTTCAAATAATTATCTCTGATACCGGCAAACCAGTCATCAAATTTTTGAATAAATTCAAAATCGGCTTTTTCTTCACCTGATTTCAAAATCATCGCACAAAGCGCAGGTGCAAGAGTCAACGCAACAAGGGTTGACAAACCGATTGAAGATGCAATACACAAAGCAAATTGTCTAAACATTTGCCCCGTAATCCCTGACATAAAGGAAACCGGTACAAATACCGCCATCAATACAAGAGAAGTTGCAAGTACGGCACCAAATACCTCTTTCATCGTAACTTCCGTCGCATCAACAGGCGATTTACCTTCCTGAATATGTCTTTGCGTATTTTCCAATACAACGATAGCATCGTCAACAACCAACCCTACTGCCAAAACCAAGCCAAATAGGATTAAAAGGTTAATTGAAAAGCCTAACATATTCATAAAAATGAACACACCAATCAACGAAACAGGAATTGCGCAAAACGGAATTAACGCCGCACGTCCGCTTCCCAAGAACAAATAAGTAACGGCACCTACAAGCAAAATAGCAAGTCCGATAGCACTTATAACCTCTTTAATTGACTCCCTTACAAATTCTGTTTCGTCACGCTGAATTTTATATTCAATACCTTGCGGAAAACCTTTGCTCAATTCTTCCATCTTTTTAGTAATTTTATTTGACAAATCAATAGCGTTAGCTTCTGGCAACTGACTGATTGAAATAATGGCAGAATCTTTCCCGCCAATACGCGAGAAGAAAGAGTAACTTTCAGCCCCTAGTTCAACTCTTGCAATATCTTTCAACTTAATCTGTGATCCATCGGCTTTTGAACGAATAATAATGTTTTCAAATTCTGAAACATCTTTCAAACGACCTTTTGTACGCATAGTAAGCTTAATCATCTGCTTGTTTTTCATAGGTTCAACACCCAAGTCACCGGCAGGAACCTGTGTATTTTGAGTTTGAATTGCAGAGCTTACCTCTGAAACAGACACGCCCAAATTCGCCATCTTCGCCGCATCAAGCCATATTCTCATAGAATAATCAGAAGATCCGAAAACCGAAACTTTACCAACACCTTTAATACGAGCGAGTTCGTCCTTAATATAAATAGATGCATAGTTGGCAATATACAAGGAATCATAAGTATGAGTCGGAGAGTTTACTGAAATCATCATCAATCCGGGGCCACCTGTCGATTTCTTTACAGACAAACCATATCGTTTAACTTCTTCGGGCAACCTTGGCGTAACCAGTTGCAATTGGTTTTGAACGTTTACAACCGCCATATCAGGGTCCGAACCAATATTAAAGTACAATGTCAACTGATATTGCCCGTTTTGGGAAGTTGACGACATATAAATCATATCCTGAACACCATTCAACTGGGCTTCAACCGGTGCTGCGATAGTATCTGCAACAACGTCAGAACTCGCACCTGCATAAGTTGCTGTTACAACAACCTGTGGTGGCGTAATTGACGGATACTCTTCCAATGGAAGTGCTGTAATCATCAACATGCCGGCAAGCATAATCGCTAATGATATTACAATCGCCAGTTTCGGGCGTTTTATAAATATATTTCCTTGTTCGTTTTTGTTAGTTTCGTGTTTGTCGTTTGGCATTTTTGGATCCTTTTTGTATAATAAGTGGATAAGAAAATAGGTAAATAAGTGAATAAGTGCTTATAACTCGCTTTGCTCGAAAATTATTTTTGATGCATAGCACCCGAAACGAACTTATTCACTTATTTTCTTATTAACTTATTCACTCTCTCTACCATTTTTAATCTTCTTCATCTCTTCAGCAGTCACAATTTTAATCGGTTTACCAGGAGTTACCTTTTGTAAACCTTCGGTTACAATTCTGTCACCTTTTTGCAAGCCTTCTTTAATAATCCAGTTATCACCGTTTTGCTCACCTGTTTTTACATAAACAAGTTGTGGAAGATTTTTATCATCTAATTTATACACATATTTTCCTGCTTGGTTTTCCAAAACTGCTGTAACCGGTGCAACTGGAACTTCCACAGGATTGTTAGAATACAATTTTACTGTTACAAATTCTCCATGAATAAGTTCATTGTTCGGATTAGCAAAAGTTGCCCTCATTGTTACCGTACCTGTTGTTTGGTCAACTTTGTTGTCCTGAAAATCTTGAACACCGAGTTTTGAATACTTGGTACCACCATTCAAAATAAGTTCAACTTTTCTGTTCTTGTTATTCGATTTATCAGCTACTGCAAGTGCTTGAAAATCTGCAGATTCAATAGGGAAAGTAACATATATCGGGTTTGTACTGTTAATAGTCGTCAATGCTCCTGACGTCGGAGATACATAGTTCCCGACAGTAACGTTGATTATACCGACTTTACCGTTTACCGGAGATTTTACATTTGTATAACCTAAATTTCTGTTAGCATCATTCAAAGAAGCCTGAGCAGATGCAAGTTGAGCTCTCAGAGCATCTCTTTGCGATAAAAGTTGATCATATTGAGCTTTTGCAATGTAATCTTTCTTTACAAGTTCAGCAGCTCGAGCAAGTTGTTTTTCGGCATAAACCAATTGTGCTTTAAGATTTTTTACATTCGCAGCCGCGACATTTGACGCATTTGAATACTCTGTCGGCTCAATTAGGAATAAAGTTTGTCCGGCTCTTACAGTATCGCCTTCCTTAAAATAGCTTTTCAAAAGATATCCTGAAATACGTGCCATTACATCAACTCGATACTTTGACATTACACGCCCCGGAGCATCAAAACTTCTTATAACACTTTTGGTTTCAATCTCTTGAACCGTAACGGAAGGCGCAGGTCTATTTGCCATAGCCTTACCTTGCATAACGGTCTGAAACATTGAAACCCCATATCTTATCAAAATTGCCGCAATAACTACCGACAAAAATATTATAATATTTTTCTTCATACACTCTCCCTGCCTGATTTCCTCAGTACTCTGTTGCTTTTACAACAATTGTATAATTAATTTTTTTTGATGTCAATAAAATCTTGTACAAATTACCCAGATGTTTACGTTGAGTGAAATTTTTGTACAAAAAATAGGAACTTATAAGTTCTAATCAATTTTTATTACTTTTTGTAAGGCATTGACGGACCTACATTCTTTTAATTGTCATTCTGAAAAGACAGAAAATCAAGCGTCCAGCGGAGATTTTCGTCTTATTCAGAATCTATTGTTAATAAATAGAAACAACAGATTACGGAGTCAATTTGCCACGATAGCGGAATGAGCAATAACTTGTTAGCAAAACAGATGACAAAACGAGTGTTGTTTGAGCGATAAAGTTATTCAATAGGCTGGATTACCACGCTATTCGCTCGCAATGACAATTTCATAATCTGTTATGCATGTGTATAGCCACATTCGCGTTAAACGTGACTCCATGTTCCCAGAAAAGTCTTGCAGACCGCCTGAGTTTTCTGGGAACAGCTCCGCACTCCGCTCATGTGGTGCGAGTTCACTCGTTTCAGGTTGAGCTTACAAGTTATTAGTGAATAAAGCGTGTGGCTGGTTTTGTGGAACTTTTTCCATAAAAAGTTCCCGCCGTCCGTGCAGGACATAATAAAATTAACTCCAAATCGCAATCAAAAATAATCCCCAAAAATCTACAAAGACTTTTGAGGATTATTATAACTTTTATCGCTTTATCAACGACTACGCTTTAGCAGCTCCTGATTTTTCGATAATTTCTTTTTCGATATTAGCAGGAACTTGTTCGTAGTTGTGGAATTCCATAGAGAATGTTCCACGACCTTGAGTGTTTGATCTCAAGTCTGTTGCATAACCGAACATGTTAGCCAATGGAACCAAAGCTCTAACGATTACGTTACCTGTGTTGCCTTGTGGTTCTTGACCTTCAACACGTCCACGACGTCTTGAAATATCACCGATAATTGTACCTGTGAATTCGTCAGGAATTTCGATTTCAACTTTCATCATAGGTTCAAGGATACAAGGTTGAGCTTTGCGGCAACCTTCTTTGATAGCCATTGAACCAGCGATTTTAAATGCCATTTCAGAAGAGTCAACTTCGTGGTAAGATCCATCATAAAGTTCAACTTTTACGTCGATCATAGGGAATCCTGCCAAGATACCGCCTTCAAGAGCTTCTTCCATACCTTTTCTAGCAGGTTCAATGTATTCACGAGGAATAGCACCACCAACGATTTTGTTTTCAAATACAAAACCGGCATTTTCTTCAGCTGGAGAAATTCTAACTTTAACGTGACCATATTGACCTTTACCACCTGATTGACGGATAAATTTAGAATCTTGGTCTGCGTTTCCACGAATTGTTTCTCTGTAAGCTACTTGAGGTTTACCGATATTAGCTTCAACTTTGAATTCTCTCAACATACGGTCAACGATGATATCCAAGTGAAGTTCACCCATACCGGAAATGATTGTTTGACCTGTTTCTGTATCAGATTTAACTCTGAATGAAGGATCTTCTTCAGCAAGTTTTTGAAGAGCGATACCCATTTTATCTTGGTCAGCTTTTGTTTTTGGTTCAATAGCAACTGAAATTACAGGTTCAGGGAAAGTCATTCTTTCCAAGATAATTGGAGCTTTTTCATCACACAATGTATCACCTGTTGTTGTATCTTTCAAACCAACTGCTGCACAGATGTCACCAGCGTAAACTTCTTGTTCTTCAATTCTTTGATCAGCATACATACGAACCAAACGAGCGATACGTTCTTTTTTACCGTTTGTAGCATTAAGAACATAAGAACCAGCAGTAATTACGCCTGAATAAACTCTTAAGAAAGTCAAACGACCTACGTAAGGGTCTGTCATAACTTTAAATGCCAAAGCTGAGAACGGTTCAGAATCTGATGAGTGTCTTTCTGTTTTTGTACCGTCTTCAAGTTCACCTTCAATAGCTTTTACATCAACTGGTGATGGCATATAGTCAACAACTGCGTTCAATAGAAGTTGAACACCTTTGTTTTTGAATGCTGTACCGCAAGTTACAGGAACGATTTTGTTTTCGCAAACTGCTTTTCTCAAAACAGCTTTCAATTCGTCAACTGTAATAGATTCAGGATCTTCAAAGTATTTTTCCATCAATGCGTCATCTTCAGATGCAATAGCTTCAACCATAGCGTCGCGATATTGTTGAGCTTTTTCCATCATATCAGCAGGAATATCTTCTTCTTTAATATCTGTACCTAAGTCATTAGTATAAATTTCAGCTCTCATTGTCATCAAATCAATAAGACCGTTGAATTTATCTTCAGAACCGATAGGCAATTGGATAGGAACAGCATTTGCACCTAATCTATTTTTAATTTGGTCAACAACTCTGTAAAAATCAGCACCTGTTCTGTCCATTTTGTTTACGAAAACCATACGTGGAACTTCGTATCTGTTAGCTTGACGCCATACAGTTTCTGATTGAGATTGAACACCACCTACTGCACAGAATACAGCAACAACACCGTCTAATACACGAAGTGAACGTTCTACTTCAATTGTGAAGTCAACGTGACCCGGGGTATCAATAATGTTGATTTGGTGTCCTTTCCAAGTAGCTGTTACAGCAGCTGATTGAATTGTAATACCACGTTCTTTTTCTTGTTCCATAAAGTCAGTTACGGCAGCACCATCGTGAGTTTCACCGATTTTATGAGTTTTACCTGTGTAAAACAAAATACGTTCAGTTGTAGTGGTTTTACCTGCATCGATGTGAGCGGCAATACCAATGTTTCTGATTTTTTCTAATGGAGTTTGTCTAGCCATTTTGTTTTTTCCTTTTTTATATTGTGTACATTCGCTATTATATTTTTAGCTTTCTACAATATTATCACATGAACAAATTTTTTTGTAAATAATTTGCGGGGAGAGGTTAAGCAAAGTTCATATTTTGTGGAACGATAAACGTTACAAAGTAAATTAATGTGGAAAAGTGAATAAGAAAATAAGTAAATAGGTGAATAAGTTCAAATCGCTCGCTTCGCTCGTAAATATATTTTGGTGCGATAGCACCTGTAAAGCACTTATTCCCTTATTTGCTTATTCACCTATTCACTTTCTAATTTCATCTATTCCCTTTTAAAATATTTCTATTATAATAGAACTATGAACGAAACAAAAATAGCTGAAATAGTAAAAGAAACAAATTTGCAACACATTGCAGTAATTATGGACGGAAATCGCCGCTGGGCAAAAGAAAAAAATCTTCCGTCCGCTATGGGACATAAAAAAGGTGTAGACGCACTGAAAGCAACTCTTCGAGCTTGCAAAGATTTTGGGATTAAATACCTGACTGTCTACGCATTCTCGACTGAAAACTGGAACAGAAAAAAGGAAGAAGTTGACTTTTTGATGGAACTTCTTGCAATTACTTTGACAAACGAACTTGCAGAAATGCACTCAGAAGGCGTTGTAATCAGTTTTATCGGCGACATAAAAAAGCTTAGTCCAAAACTACAAAAAATTCTGAACAATTCTGTTGAAACAACTAAAAATAATACCGGAGTTCATCTTCAAATTGCCTTCAATTATGGTGCACGAGATGAAATTGTTCATGCAGTAAAATCAATTGTAGAACAAGGGGTTAAGCAGGAAAACATCACAGAAGAATTGATTTCTCAAAACCTTTACACAAAAGGAATTCCTGACCCTGATTTGCTAATCAGAACAGGTGGCGAAAAACGTATCTCTAACTACCTTTTGTGGCAAATTGCATATTCTGAGATTCTTGTTACAAAACAATATTGGCCTGAATTTGACAAAAATTCGCTTGCTGATGCTGTGGAAGAGTTTCATAGTAGGCAAAGAAGGTTTGGGAAGTAGTTTTATTTTTATAGTGAATGGTGAATAGTGAAATAGTGAGTAGACCTTTACGGGCTTACGCCAAATTTATTTTTCGAGCAAAGCGAGTTATAAGCACCATTCACTACTCACCACTCACTATTTACTATAAAAAATAAGGAAATTCCCAATGACTAACATCGTATTCGCAACATCAAATCCGCATAAACTCCAAGAAGTAAACGACATTGCCAAAGGTTCTGGCATTGAATTTGTCTTGCCTCCGAAAGGTTTTGACCCGATAGAAGATGGAACAACTTTTGAAGAAAATTCATATATCAAAGCCAAAGAAGCTGCAAGGCTTAGTGGAATGATGGCTCTTGCTGACGATTCTGGTCTTTGTGTTGAAGCGCTTGATGGAGCCCCAGGAATATATTCTGCAAGATACGCCGACACCCCACAAGCAAGAATTGACAAATTGCTAGATGCCATAAGTGAAAAAGAAAATCGTAAAGCAAAATTTGTTTGTGCAATGACAATCGTGAACCCAGATGGAGAAATAGTTTTTCAAACTCGTGGCGAATGCCATGGAGAAATTGCAAGAAAACAATCCGGCACAAATGGTTTTGGGTATGATCCGGTGTTTATTCCAACCCTCTCACTTCAATCGCAAGTGCAAGAAGTTACGATTGCCGAACTTTCAGAAGAAGAAAAGAACAAAATTTCGCACAGGGGCAAAGCACTGAGAAATGTGCTGGAATTTTTGAAAAATTATAAATAATAAAAGGCTAGAACCCCTCACCCGTCACTAGATATACTATATAGACAATATCAATATTTTGTAATATTATAAAAATATGCAGATTTTTTCTGCTGTGGGGTAAATAACCTACACCTTACAGCCACTTCGCTACAGGACAATGAAGGAAATGAACGAAGGAGGTGGTAAGTATGAAGTTATTGTTAAAAGCAATAATAAAAGCCCTAGTCGTACTAGAGCTTTTAGCTAAATTGATTTTAGCAATCATTGATTTCATTAAGTAGGTATGAAGTAGAACTCTAAGAAGCTCGAACCTTTCTTAGGGTTCTCCCTACATGATCATTATTTACTATTTTGCATATTTTGTCAAGTGTCTGTCCTACCCCTCACCCGTCACTTCGTGACACGCTGCTTGGTTGTTCGCGATTAACGGGGAGTAATTTCAAGTAAAAAAAAGACCGGCGTGAAAAGATTTTCCGGTCTACAAAAAGATTCGATCTATATTTCGTCATTCTGAGCGATTAACGAAGAATCTTCGTAATTTCCGCTCAGACGGACGCATTACTTGCCATATAATACAGCTTTTGCAGCATCTGTTGCCGGTAAAATTGTTTGATCATAGAATTCTACAATATAAACATCTGTAGGATTATTTGCGGTACAAGGCTTATCTGAAGTTCCAGTTCCACTATCACATGTTACAACTTTGTTTGGACCTTTTGCTCCGTTTACGTCAATAATACCATAGCAAACTGTATGATTAGCAACATTGTCATCTTTTGAACAAGCTTTACTTGATGAAGCAAAACTAAAAACAGAACCGTCATTGAAGAATAAACTTGTATCAGGAGTGAAAGAACCAGTAGAAACTACATCATTTGCTTTTTTGCCTTTACAAACACCATCTTTTGTAATTTCATCTGCTGTACACGTATGTTTGCCTGTTGCAATGTCACCAGTAATAGTATAACCTTTGTTAGCGTAAGTTGTATTATTAACAACATTCATTCTAGAAGCTAGAATACTAGCCACGGTATCAGCACCATTTTTTTTGTCTGTCTTTCCTGCATCGCCGGCAGCCGTATCAGCAAAGCTTCCACCGTCTAGTGCTACGTTCAATGTTACACCTTGTGAAATTGCTGATAATGCTTTTTTGTAAGCTGCTTTGTACTGCGCACCTTGTGTTGAATTCATCAATGTAGGCATTGTCATTGCTGCAACAACACCGATGATACCTAAGGTAATCAATACTTCAGCCAATGTAAAACCGTCTCTCATGTTTGATACTCTTCTCATAATCATTTTCCACCTTTCTTGATTGGATACATGATTATTATACGATATTTATATCAATTTGTCAAGATTATTGATATAAATATCATTATATCATCTTAAACTTGTCTATATATTTTAATAGAGGTTTATATGAATTTAGACAAAGAAATCATTGGACAAAAAATTCGACAAATCCGTGTAGAACGAGGATTTTCACAGGAAAAACTTTCGGAGAAAATTGATATTTCTCCACGCCACATGTGCACAATTGAGAATGGAAATTCACTTCCATCACTTGAAACATTTGTTAAAATTTCCCAAATTCTTGATATAGATATCAATGATTTCTTTAATCTTACCCCACGAAACACAGACAAATTCAGAACTGAAATATATGAACTTGTACAAACATCAAGTGTACCTGAGCTTCACCTTATCAAGGATTTGATTTTGGCAGTGAGAAAAAATAGAGAGAAGTAGTGAATGTTCATTGTTGGGCTGGTAAGCCCAACCTACAATCTATTCAAAATCTAATGTTGAACAGACTCCGGATCGGAGTCCGGAGTGACAGTTTCAGATTAGTTGTTTTTATAAATATTTTAGTAACAGACTTTGCCTCTAGGCCTCTTGGCATCTTTGCATCTCTGCATCTAAAATCTTAGCTGCTCCAAATCTAGCCGAATGTTTTGAATGAATTTTGAACGTTTTTGTCTACAACATTTTTCACTGACTCATATTCAGTTTGAAGTGCAGAGTGCTCTGTATCAAGTTTTTTCAATTCAAGATCAAGTTTTTTGTCTTTGTTTTCCAAATCTTGCATATCTTGGTTGTACTTAGATTCAGCTTTTGCAATAGCTCTTTCATCTGCAACTTCTTGAATACAATTGTCTTCCGAAATTGTCGTTGTTTTGAACGATTTTGAAGTTGTTGAATAATATTCAAGTCTAAGTGAACCATCTCTTAATGCTGCTTCAAATACTGTGTTATCTTTCAAAGGAGATTTTTCAACATTTCCTGCTGTGCCTGTACCTTTTGAAGAATATTTAAAGTGTTCGGGATCTTTTACCGCATCAGCCGGCGTATCAGTATATGTAAAATATCCGCTTGATTGCATTTTTGTGAAGATATTCTTGTAATAAGTCAACATTGACTTGTTATCTGCATTATTTGCAGTATTCAATAAATCTTGATTATATTGAAGGTTGTAAACCACCTTATCTTGACCGCCATTATTGTTTCTATAATATGCTTCTGTAATCGCCATAGCATAATCAAACAACTCACGTTGTTCATCAGATGTACCTTCATAGTTTATCGGATCATAGATTATTTTACCACCTTTATCTTTTGCATAAACCGGTTTTGATGTATAAACCGGTTTAGTTGTATCATAGACAGGTTTTGATTTATCATCATTTCCATCTGCATCTTTTTCATAAACAAGGTTGCCATTTTCATCGGTTTTTTGTTGATAAATCAAATTCTTATCACTATCAACAGCTTGTTCATACTTATTTGAGCCATCGGCATTTTTTTCAATTCTTGCATAACCGACGTAACCTTGTCCGATTGCATAACCACGGTTTTCATCAACTGTTTCCGTAAAATTAAAACCGAAGTCGTGGTCGTCATCACCAAGATTTACACCGATTGTAGCAAAATATTTATCCCAAGCGTCATGGATTTGTTGTTTTGCAGCAACTGTTTTAGGGTTTTTATCATAAGCTCCCTCGTCGTCTTTTTTTGCCGCAACTTCTTTGCCAGATTCATCTTTTTTAACCCATTTTTCATCTGAGCTACTTACGTCTATATCGACTTGTGAATAGCCTCCAACATTTGCCAAAAACTGGTTGTAGTTGCCGTTTGATTTTTGATAAGCTTCTGCAATATTTTTTGTTACCAAAACTTTACCTTTTGTATCTGTAACAACATACTGCTTAGTATTTGCAGCCATTTCAGGTCCTGTCATAAGAGTATATGAAATATCCGTATAAGTAGCATCTGCACCGTTAAAACCTGTCAAAACAGTTAATTTAGTAGTTTCCAATGCCTCGTTATACTCAGCAGTAATCTGTTGCGTTTGATCAGACAATCGTTGTTTTGCATAGGAAATACTTTGACCACTATTTTCATTATTGGTCAACCTTGCTGTTATGCTTAATAGTCTAGCTTGTGATGCTGCCATTCCCATAATAGATTTTCCTTTCAAAACTGTACATGTGTGTTTACGGCACAAATGTGCAAAAACTTTAAATGCACACGCGTGTTTGTAAAGATTTGTTTACAATAAAAAAAAGGAAATATTAATATACAAAAAATGGATTACTTTTGTGTAATCCACTTTTTATATTTTCGAGTGAAACGAGCGATTTGAACTTATTCACTTATTTTCCTATTCACTTATTCACTTTTTAAAATTCTACCCGATTGCCTCGGCACATTCTTCACAAATTCCGTCGGCATTTAGTTTTCTGTACTTCCAGCAACGAGCACATTTTTCACCCTCTGCCTTTGTAACCCAAACGGTATAACCGTCCTCAGAATACTCATTCAAGACATTTTCAGGTTTTTCATCAGTTACGTGCGCCTGTGATGTAATAAATATATTACACAACTCGTCTTCATTAGCCTTCAAAATTTCTGCATTGTCTGATTTCACAAACACAGCAACTTCCAAAGAGCTTCCAACTTGTTTTTCAGCTCTCAACGGCTCAATTGCACGAGTTACAACTTCACGAGCTTTCAAAATTTGTGTAAAATCTTTTTCCAGCTGTTCATTGTTCCACTCAGCTTTTGCCTTAACCCAATCAGAAAGTAAAATACTTTCCAATCCGTCTTTTTGACATTCCGGAACGCTTGCCCAAATATCTTCTGCTTGGTGAGGCATTACAGGAACAAGCATTCTCACCAATGTTTGCAATGTTTCATACAAAACAGTTTGGCACGCGCGACGTGAAAGCGATTTTTTACCTGCGGTGTACAATCTGTCTTTTACAATATCAAGATAGAATGAACTCAAGTCAACTGCCGCAAAGTTTTGAAGCTGTTGGAAATACTTATAGAACTCGTAATTGTCAAACGCCTCTGTAACACTTACGATAAGCTGATTTAGCTTGTGTAAAGCAAATTTGTCGATAGCTTTCAAATCATCATACTGAACGTAATCAACTTTCGGATCAAAGTCAAACAAGTTGCCAAGTAAAAATCTTGATGTGTTTCTTGTTTTCTTAAAAATTTCCGCAAGCTGTTTTACTATATTGTTACCGATTTTGGTATCGTTTCTATAATCAACAGATGCTGCCCACAATCTCAAAATATCAGCACCATAAGTTTTAATAATTTCGTCAGGTCTTATATAGTTGCCTAATGATTTTGACATTTTTCTGCCATCTTCGCCAAATACAAATCCATGAGTCAAAACTGATTTGTAAGGAGCTTTGCCTTGAACAGCAACACTTGTCAAAAGTGAAGATTGGAACCAGCCTCTATGTTGGTCAGAACCTTCCAAATACATCTCAACAGGTGTGTGCCCTAATACTTCCGAGCGTTTTTCGACAACGGCACGCCAAGTTACACCTGAATCAAACCAAACGTCCATAATATCGTTTTCTTTTTTGAAGCAGTGAGTTTTGCCGCATTTAGGGCATTTGAAGCCTTCCGGCAACAATTCTTCAGCAGAATATTTTACCCACGCATCAGAACTTTCTTTTTCAAAGATTTTAGCTACGTTTTCAACCGTTTCATCTGTAACTACAACCTCTCCGCATTCCTCACAATAGAACACAGGAATTGGCACGCCCCAAGCTCTTTGACGAGAAATACACCAGTCTGTACGACCTGAAACCATATTAGAAATTCTTGCTTCACCACCTGCAGGAATCCATTTTACTCCCTTAATAGCTTCCAAAGCTTGATCTCTGAATTTGTCAACTTTTACAAACCATTGAGGTGTGGCTCTGTAAATTACAGGGTGTTTACATCTCCAACAGTGCGGATAGCTGTGATTGATATCTTGCGCTTTCAACAAAGCACCGCAAGCTTTCAATTTTTCTATAACAACAGAATTTCCTTTGTAGTAAGGAAGTCCTTCTAAATCAGCATCTTGAACCGCATCAGTCCAAACACCTTTGCTATCAAGTGGTGAAAATACTTCAATACCGTATTTACAACCGACTTCGTAGTCCTCAAGACCGTGTCCTGGAGCAGTATGAACAGAACCAGTACCCGCATCAAGTGTAACGTGTTCACCCAAAATAATCGGAGATTTTCTATCTACAAGCGGGTGTTGAGTTTTCAAAAGTTCCAAATCCTGCCCAACACAAGAGCCCAAGACTTTAATATCTTTTTCGTCCCACTCAACATCAGCCAAAAAGCTTGCCAACAAACCTTGTGCAACTACATAAATATCACCTTCGTGTTCAAAGAAAGTGTATTCAAATTTAGGGTGCATACTAATTGCCATATTTGAAGGAATTGTCCAAGGTGTTGTTGTCCAAATGATGGCGTAAATTGGTGAATGGTGAGTAGTGAGTTGTGAATTGTTCAATAACTTTTGAATTTTCTCAGTGCTTTCTTCATCAAACTTAAATCTTACGTAAATTGAAGTTGATGTAACGTCAGCATATTCAACCTCAGCTTCTGCAAGTGCAGTTTCGCAAGATGCACACCAGTAAACAGGTTTCAAACCTTTTTCTATATAACCTTTTTTATACATATCGCCGAAAACACGAACTTGTTCAGCTTCAAATTCAGGTTTGATAGTCAAATAAGGGTTTTCCCAATCGCCAAGAACACCAAGGCGTTTGAATTCACTTTCTTGGCCTTTCAAACTGTTCAGTGCATACTCACGGCATTTTTGACGCAATTCATAAGGAGTTACGGCACTTCTGCCACCTTTAATATTTTTTACAACTTTATTTTCAATCGGCAAACCATGCCCGTCATACCCAGGAACGTACGGAGTATAGAACCCTGCCTGAGCCTTATACTTCAACAAAATATCTTTAAGAATTTTGTTTAAAGCTGTACCAACGTGAATTTTTTCAGAACTCAAATATGGTGGTCCATCGTGCAAAATAAACTTATTTGCTTTATCACGATTGTTAATAATTTTGTTATAAATATCATGTTCTGCCCAAAATTTTTGAATTTCTAATTCTCTAACCGTTGCATTTGCTCTCATAGCAAGAGTTGTTTGAGGCAAATTTAAAGTATCTTTGTACTCTTTTTTTGAATCTGTTTCGTTTGCCATATTATTCTTATCCTTCTTTTATTTGTTCAATAGTTTCTTGTATGTCACGCCCAATACTTTCCTCTTTGGACGTTCTTACAAATTCTCTCATTTTATCGTAATCAAAAACTTTTTCCCACCTTGCTATAACAACGGTTGCAATACAGTTCCCGACAAGGTTAATTGTTGTTCGTCCCATATCTAGGATTTGGTCAATACCCAAAAGTATTGCAACACCTAAGATTGGGATATTAAAGCTTGCCAAAGTGCCAGCAAGAACAATTAAAGATACTCTGGGTGCTCCTGCAATCCCTTTACTTGTAAGCATTAACGCAAGCATTATGATAATTTGTTGATTTAAATCTAAATTAATTCCAACGATTTGAGATGAGAACAACACACCCATTGCTAAATAAAGTGTACTTCCGTCGAGGTTAAAAGTATAACCTGTCGGCATTACAAAGCCTACAATATTTTTAGGAACTCCAAATTCTTCCATAGCTTCCATTGCTTTTGGAAAAGCAGCTTCAGAACTTGCAGTTGTGAATGCCAAAAGAGCAGGTTCTTGAACAACTCTCAATAAATCTCTTAAAGAAATTTTTACGATTTTACAAACAATGAATAAAACAAGCAAAACAAAGACTGCCAGTGCAAAATACAATGCACCTATTACTTTGAAATAACTTTTCAAAACAGTCAAACCGTTTGCTCCGATAGTAGATGCAATTGCACCAAAAATACCAAGTGGCGCAAAATACATCACGTATTCCGTAAATTTAAACATGATTTGAGAGACGGAATTTAATATATCAATTACAGGTTTTGCACTCTTTCCGACTGCAACCATTGCAAGTGCAAAGAATATTGAAAATACAACGATTTGCAACAAATTGCCTTGTGCCATTGCATCAATAATACTTGTCGGGAAAATACTTGTAACCATCTCACTGACTGATGTATGAGCCTGAGTTGCAGCCATAAGTCCGGCTTCTTGCATATGAATTGCGTGAACCGAATTGCTGGTTACAAAACCAACTCCTGGCTTAAATATATTAGCAACTGTTAAGCCGATTACCAAAGCCAAAGTTGTAACGACTTCAAAATAAATAATTGTTTTAAGCCCGATTTTACCAAGACTTTTCGCATCTCCATGACCTGCAATTCCAACAACCAATGTCGCAAACAACAACGGTGCAATAATCATCTTCACCATTCTTAAAAAGATTACTGCAAACGGTTTCATTCTAACCGCAAAATCAGGGGCAAAATGTCCTACGATAACACCAAGTATGAGTGCTATAAATATTAGGGCTGTTAATTTAGAATGTTTCAATGTAATACCTCAATAAAATTATATTATAAACATGTGTATATTGAAATTTTCTATTACGTTTGTAAAAATTTTGTAAATATTTGTTAATGTTTTACGCAAAAATAGCACAAATATTTTTGATATGTTTTCATGTAAGCAAAAAGATGTGTAAATTTGAAAGGTACAAGGCTATGGCAAACAACATGACCATCGGACCGGCACTAATAGTCGGTGGAAACAAAGTAGAAATGACCACAAACGGCAAAGTTCAAGTTACCAACCAAGAAGGTAAAATTAAAACATTGTCACAAGATCAATTCAAGAAACAATTGGTTAAAAATGCAGATAAGATTTCAAACGGCGAAAATGTTGAATTCAAAAAAGATAACAAAGCTGGCTTAATTGCTGGTGGTGCAGTAGCAACTGCAGCTGTTGTTACTGGAATTATTTTCCGCAAAGATATTGCAAAATACATGAGAGATTTTTCTTTCAAAAAATTAGGACAAGATATTAAAGGCTTGTTTGGCAAAGCAAAGGACAAAGCTACACATATTATTAATAATAAGAAAATCCAAGCTAAAAGAAATGCGACTATATCAATAGAAAAAGCAGCAAATGAAGGTCATTTGTCTCACGCAAAAAGTGTTAATGCTTCTTTAGCTAAAGGTAGTGAAACTAGAAATCTAAGAGCTCAAATGATCAAAGATGCCAAAGCTGCATATGAAAATTTTGAGCCAAAAGTATAACAATAATCCTTTCACATAATATAAACTACAAAAATCACCTTGCAAAACGAGGTGATTTTTTGTGTATAAAATAAACATACACATATTTATCTTTTCAAGCGAACAAATATTATTTGAATCATTGCTAATCGCTCATAAATAATTGCAGCAGACATAAAAGACAACACCTATTTTCTACATCGATTACCCACTCTCTTTCTCTCCCTAATTAAGGGAGAGAAGCCTTACATTGCCTCTATATCAATTCATAATTTTGTATTGCAGCTATTTATGGATATTAATTTAAGCGAAACATAAGTCTTCCCTTTATTAGGGAAGATTTAGATGGGTGCTCAATGTATTGTAATTTTACCCAATATTTTTGTGTATAATAAACTTATGAAAATTTCCATAATCGTCACAAGCTACAACTATTCAAACTTTATTGAACAAACAATCAATTCTATTCTTGCTCAAACTTACACTGATTTTGAACTGATTATAGTTGATGATTGTTCAAGTGACAATTCTGTTGAAATTATAAAAAACTTTAAAGACGATAGAATAAAATTCATTCAAAACGAACAAAATTTAGGACTTGCGATATCTGTTGCCAAAGCATTAAAAATAGCAACAGGTGAATGGATTGCGTTCTGTGAGAGTGACGATTTTTGGGAAAAAGATTGTCTTGAAAAAAGAATTCAAATCGCAGAAAAATATCCAAATCTTGGCGTAATATTTAATGACGTTGAGCCGTTTTCTACCACAAACAAAATCCCTGAAACAATCCAACAAAATTCTGAAAATTTAAAAAAAATAAATTTTCCAACAAATGTGTTTGGTAAAATTGCCTTTTACAATATAGTTCAAACTTTTTCAGCGGTAATGATAAGTCGTGCAGAAATTGTAAAACTTAACCTAACTCCGCCTGATGACAGATTTTTAGACTGGTGGTTGTTTATTCAACTTGCAAGTGATACAGACTTTTACTATATACCTGAAAAACTTACCCACTGGCGATTGCACGAAAACAGCTACATAACGAAGAAAAAAAGAAAATTTACTATTTCTGCAAACATTCGAACTCTTTTCTATCTTTTAAAAACCAAGAAAAAGCCAATATTTGCAATATTTTTAGTGCTCACAACTTTTCTATTTATCCTAAAAAACTTAAAAAAATTTTTATTTTCTCAGAATTTGTAATTCAACTTCCTTTGTAGTATTATTCAGTCAACGAGAATATTTAAACGAGAGGAAATAAAATGCAAGTATCATTAAACTGGTTAAACGAATTTGTTGACTTATCAGATATAGAAGTTGAGCAAGTGGCTCACGAATTGACTATGAGCGGATTAGAAGTTGAAGCTGTTGAAGAGTTAAAACCTCAATTTACAAACATCAAAACTGTAAAAATCGAAAAAATTGACAACCACCCAAATTCCGACCACCTTCACCTTGTAACCGTAAACACAGGTTCAGGCTTGAAAACAGTCGTTTGTGGTGCTCAAAATATTGCAGTAGGTCAGATTATCCCTTATGCATCAGTTGGTTCACAAGTTCTTGACAGAAAAACCGGTGAAATGTTCACGTTAGCTCCTGCAACAATTCGTGGAGTTGAATCACAAGGTATGCTTTGTTCAGCAGACGAATTAGGGGTTTCTGAAAGAAACTATCAAGAAGAGGACGGAATTCTTGTACTAAACAGAATTTTCCCTGATGTGCAAATTGGTGCTGATGTAAAAGACGTTTTAGGCTTTGAAAAAGATTACATTCTAGATGTTGCTCCAACCGCAAACAGAGGCGATCAAATGTCTGTAATTGGTGTTGCAAGAGAATTAAGTGCAATTTTTGACAGACCTTTAAAATTTTCTCCGCTAGAATGCACAAAAGATTTATCAACAGACAAGTTTAAAGTTGAAATTAAAGACGAAGATGTTTGTAAATACTACTCAATCGGGGTTTTGAAAAATCTTAAAATAAAAGCTTCTCCTGATTGGTTGCAAAAAAGACTTCTTGCATCAGGTGTTCGTGCAATCAACAACGTAGTAGACATCACAAACTATGTAATGCTGGAATACGGAACTCCTTTCCATGCTTTCGATTTGGATAAATTAAACGGCTATTTATGCGTAAGACGAGCTCAAAATGGCGAAAAATTAACTACCCTTGATGGTGTTGAAAGAGAACTTACGACAGACAGTGTTTTGATTGATGATGGAGAAAAAGGTGTTTGTCTTGCAGGTGTTTTCGGCGGCGAAAACTCTGAAATTGATGACAACTCAAAAAATATAGCTCTTGAAGCTGCATATTTTCCTGCTGCTACAACAAGAAGGTCTGCAAGAAGTGTTGGTTATCGTTCGGAAGCAAGTGCAAGATTTGAACGTGGTATTGATATCGAGGCAATAAGACCAGCTTTAATGCGTGCTATGCAACTTTTAGTTGAACTTGCAGACGCTGAAATTGAAGGTGTTGTTGAAACCGGTAAAAACGAACTTGAACCTATTGAAATCACTCTAAGATACGCGCAAATCAAACGTATTTTGGGTTGTGACATTGCTCCTGAAAAATGTATTTCAATTCTTGAAAAACTCGGTTTTAAAAACCTTGGCGGAAATGCAGCCGCAGCAAAATTCTTAGTTCCATCTTTCAGAGCAGTTGATGTAACTCGTGAAATCGACCTAATCGAAGAAATAGCAAGAATTAACGGCTATGACAAGATTACACCGACATTGCCTGCTAAAAACCAAACTCCGGAAATTTCTTTGGAAGAAAAGGTTATCAAAAAAGTAAACGAACTAATGCTTTCATCAGGCTTAGACGAAATCATAACAACTTCTCTAATCGGGAAACCGTTGCTAGACAAATATATGCAGTCTTTTGATGAAGCAAAAGCAGTTAAGGTATTGAATTCTGCAAGTGATGAAAGCACTATGCTCAGACAGAGTATGGCTGCAAGCGTTTTGAACTGTATGAAATACAACTATGACAACGCACAAAAAACAGTTTGGGCTTATGAAATCGGAAAAACTTATGTAGTTGAAAATCCGGCTGATGAAAAATCTTCAGGCGTAAAAGAATCACGAGTTCTTGCAGGTGTTTTGACAGGCGAAGTTGAAAATTCTAAATGGCAAGTAAAATCTCACACAGATTTCTTTACTCTTAAAGGAATTATCGAAAAATTGTTTGATGAACTTGGTGTAACAAAAAGAATTAAACTTACACCTTGCGAAGATGTTGACTACATGCACCCTTACAGAAGTGCAAAGGTTAATGTTTTGGGCAAAAACTTGACTTGTATAGGTTATTTCGGACAAATCCACCCGATTTTGAAAGACAAATTAAAAATCAAAGGACAAGATGTATTTATGTTCGAAATCAATCTAGACAGCTTGATTTCAATTATCAAAGAACACACAGTCAGATTTAAAAAATTACCTCAGTTCCCGGAAGTTCGTCGTGATTTGGCATTTGTTATCAATGAGGAAGTGTCTTTCGACGATATCCAAAGGGTTATCAAAGGCGCAGTTCAACAAAATATCTTCAAAGGCAGCGAAGTTTTTGACGTTTATCAAGGTGAAAACATCGATAAAGGCTTCAAGAGTCTTGCTTTCCGTATAAAAATGCAAGATGAAAACGCAACTTTGACAGATGAAGTTATTGAAAAACAAATGAACAATGTTCGTGCAAAACTTCAAAAAACTTATGCAGAAATCAGTTTTAGAGAATAGTTTGACTGTCTAAGATTCTTTGGACGAAAATTATTGTCCTCAGAATGACGAAATTATTTTTAAAAATTAAGGAAGTGCATTATGAAAAAATTTTTATTAATACTTTCAATACTATTAATGTTACCGCTAAGCGGATATTGTGCTGATGTCGTGCCACAATATGTTAGTATTCAGCAGACAAACACGCTCGGACTTTATCAAGCACCGAACGAGATTATGCTTTATAAAGAACCTTCTGAGGCGTCAACTCTCGTCCATAGCATAAGTTGGATTGGGGAAAAGATTTTTCCGGAAAGCGTAAGACCACAAGACTTATTTGTAGTTTACGTTCCAAGTAAAAACCTTGCCTACCTTGCAGTTACAGACGAAACTGAGGACTGGGTTCAAGTTATTTATAACAACTCAACAGGTGCCAAAGGTTGGATTAAAAAGGACGATCCTTATAGATTTTCAACTTGGGTAATGTTTTACAACATGTATGGGAAAAAATATGGGCTTAACCTCTTGAAAGAAGCTCCGGATTCGGCAAAGGATTTGCACGTTGCAACGGACGACAAATCGCAAATTGTCGGAACGATAAATATGCCTAAAAAGATTAATTTAAACCTTGTTCGAGGCAACTGGGCACTCGTAAGCGTTATGGACATTGATAGAACTCCCAAAACAGGTTATGTAAGATGGCGTTCTGACAAGGGTGTTAAATATTATTTTCCGGCTATTAAATAGTTATTCGTTGTATTTACTCACTTCTTCCCTTGGAGAGGTAAATTTGTCTAGAATAGTAGCAATGCAAAGATTCTCTCTCCTAGGGAGAAAGTTAGAGAGAGGGGGTAATTATAAAAACCAATACAACCCCACCATACCATATCATTAAGCAGTATATCGCCATTTTCGGGAGTTTTAAATAATTTTTACAATTCTTTACATTTGAATTAATTTTTAATGTTATTACCTGTTTTTACTTAATTAACAAACATAAAACCAAAATAATCGAATAATACACCATCAAATTTCGAGCCTGTAAAAGTCGAAAATAAAATTCTTTCACCTCGCCGCCACAGGTGTACGTTTTGAGCGAATTATATAGTTTAAATACAAGTGGCACAAGCAAAAACGACACATAAATATAATAATTTTTCAACATTAGACCCAATAAAATCGTTGCAACATAAGCAATTCCATACAAGATTAAAATTCCGTTTATCGCCTTGTTTTTATCTCCCAAACGACAAGCAAGAGTCATTTTATGAACATTCATATCCCCCTCAAAGTCAAGCACAGTGTGTACATACATAAGTCCAATCGTAAATATCACAACCGCAACAGACATCACAAAAACAGTCCACGAAAAATATCCTGTCATCACAAAATAAACACCCTCAAAAAGTAAAGGTCCAAAAGCCGTTCCAACCGCCAATTCGCTAAATCCTCTTTGTGACAATTTTGCATAAATAAGAGTTATAATTCCGCCAATTATTGCCAAAAATATAACCGGGAAACCGCATCTCAAAAACAAAACAAACCCCATGCCTGCAGCGATTACAAGATATATCAAAACAACTTTCAACACGTCACTTATCGTCGCAGAACCGTCTTTTATATAAGCACATTTACATTTTTGCGAATTCTCAGGCAAATTTTTGTAATCCACGTAATCATCAAACAGATTTGTTGCAAGGTGAGCAAAAGAAATCCCAACAAGCGCAAGTACACCGTTTAAAACATTCCCGCCCAGTTTCAGCGAATAAACAAAAATAATAAGCCACGACAAAAGCGTCATAGGTAACGAAAACAGTCTTGAATTTTTGAGCCAAAAACAAATATTTTTTATCATAAAAGTAGGTTTTCTATCCCCTTAACCGCCTCATAAGTCGCACCTGCTTCCAAAATCTCCTCAGCAGTCAACCCAAAAAGAGTAATCAACGAATAAGCCTCTTTATCCGACGAGTTTAACATTTCAGCAGCCATTTTTATAGCCTCTTCTCGACTAAGATTAGTAAACGGTTGGTTTTTACCCTTATAGATAATTCTTTTTTTTGACTTGCCCAAACTATTTTACCCCCAAAGCTAAAAGTGCCGCACCTATCATGCCTGAATAGTTACCGGCAGATGCCTTTACCACTTTAAACGGTTGCGTAACAATTTGCGAATTTGCCTCTTTTTCCAAATATTCAATATCCACAAACTCTGCCATAGAGCCTGATAGCACAACACAATCAGGATCAAACAGGTTAGCAAGTCCGATAATTCCTTCCAAAATATCATTTTGCCAAGTGTCAAAAATCTTCTTCATCATAGGCTCATTTATACGCTCAATCACATCATAAGTAGTTATTTCAGGGTTTTGCGAAATTTCTTCGGCAGTTTTTTTCAAGCCTGTACCTGATGCGTAAGCTTCAAAGCAATCCCAACTTCCGCAAGTACATTTTCTGTGCTTGTCGGTACGCATTTTAAAGTGCATTTCACCCGCCGCACCACTTTTGCCCTTGTAAAGCTTTCCGTCGATAATAATTCCGCCACCAACTCCTGTTCCAAGCGTAATCATAACCGAATACGGCATATTTTTTGATGCACCGATTACATATTCAGCCCAAGCCGCACAATTAGCGTCGTTTTCAACAAAAACAGGCTTTGGACTAAGACTTGCAAAATCCATTGTCGGATATTCCTTTGCAATATTTCCGGTCGAACCCAAAATTCTGTCATGTGTTTTATTTACGGCTCCACAAGTCGAAAACGCAATTACATCAACTTCTGCCTCGTGTTTTTTTATAATCTCTTCAAAGAGTTTTTTGATTTCATCAAAAGTTTTAGGGGTGTGATGTTTTTCAATTTCAGAAACAATTTCACCATTTTCATTAATTATGGCATTATAAACCTTCGTACCACCAACATCTATTCCTAAAGCTTTTCGCATATCATAACCTTTCTTTTATATTTTTTGACAAAACTCTATATTTTGCCTTCAAAGACCTTTGTCGCTTATCCTCTTTGGACAAACCTTTTTGTAATCAACTGTGGACGAGTAATCGCAGAACCGATTACGACACAGTGAGCACCTAATTCAAAAGCTTTTGTAACCTGTTCAGGTTCCCAAATTCGCCCTTCAAGAATTACAGGAAGTTTTGTATTTTCGACCAACTGTTTCAAAAGTTCAAAATCAGGGCCATCACCACGATTTAGAGAGAATTGAGTGTAACCTGAAAGAGTTGTCGAAAGAATATTCGCACCGAGTTTTTCAGCATTCAACCCTTCTTCTAAAGTCGAAATATCTGCCATTGACGCTCTGTTGTTGATTTTTATATATTTAATCAATTCTTCAAGCTTCGCTCCGTTCGGACGTTCCCTCATCGTGCCGTCAAATGCAATTACATCAGCTCCGGCTTCCACAAGCGAGATAACCTCTTTCAAAGTCGGAGTTATATAAACGATTTCCTTGTAATTTACAGGAATAACATTCGGTTTTGTCAAACCAATTACGGGAACATCAAAAAGTTTTTTGGCATTTTTAACATCTCTAACCCCCGCAACTCTAAGTGCTCCGGCTCCACCTTTTACAACGGATTTCATCATCGCATTGATGCAATCTTCTTGATACAACGGCTCAGAAGGCATTGCCTGAACAGAAACTACAACTTTTCCTTTTAATCTGTCAATAATATTCATACAATTATTATACATTAAAAATTTATATTTGAGGTATAATAATTAAAAAGGTAACAGGACAATAAGATGATAGGTCTATAAGTCCGTATAGTGAGAGTTTAAAAACTAAAATTTTATATAGAGAGGTTTTAATATGCAAAAGAGTACAGTAAAATATCCGTACCTTACAGAAGATGTAGAGATTTACGAAAGAGAAAACGGGCACAAAATTGTTCTTGCACACAAAGAAGGCGAACTTGTAAACGTTAGTACTTGGGTAAAAACAGGTTCTATCAACGAAGATGATAAAAACAACGGAATCTCTCACTTTCTGGAACACTTGATGTTCAAAGGAACTCACAAACATAAAGCCGGATATTTTGACAAAACTCTTGAAGCCAAAGGGGCAATCGTAAACGCTGCAACTTGGAAAGATTACACTTTCTACTACGTTACTCTTCCAAAAGGAACAGAAGGGAAAGACTTAGACCTTGCAATAGAACTTCACGCCGATATGATGCTTGACCCTGTTTTACCGGAAGAAGAAATCGGGGCACCTTTTGACTTAAATAATCCGAAAGTTACCGACAAACGCGAACGTCACGTTGTAATTGAAGAGATTAGAATGCGTAAAGATCAAAACTGGACAAAAGTATACAACGCTTGCAATTTCAACATGTACAAAAAGCACCCTTATAAACGCGACGTAATCGGCACTCCGGAAATTATTTCACAAGTAACTCGTGATGAAATAATGAATTACTACAAAACTTTCTATTCTCCGGAAAATATGACAACTATTATCGTCGGAGATTTTGACAAAGAAAAAATCTTAGCGAAAGTTGAAAAAGAATTCGACTTCAAAGGTCGCCCAAATGCACCCAAAAAAGTTAATGAGATTGACTCTCCGACAGATCATACAATTGTTGTTGAAAACAAAGCACAAACAAACACGTCTTATTTGATGTTCGGCTTTTTAGGACCAAAAGCAAATCAGTTAAAAGAAAACATTGAACTTGATATCATCAGTATAATTTTAGGCGAAAGCACAAGTTCTAGAATGTATCAAAACTTGATTGAAAAACAGCCTGAACAAATATTTATGATGGCGAATGCAGAACATTATCAATTCAAAGACGGAAACAATTTCTTTGTTCAAGCAAACTTCAAACCTGAAAAGAAAGAAGTCGCGGTTGATTTAGTCAAAAAAGAGATTGAAAACCTTCTTGTAACTACTATTAGCGAAGAAGAACTTGCAAAAGCGAAGAAAAAAATCAAATCTCGTTTTGCTTATGCAGCAGAAACAGTTTCTGAAATTGGAGAAACAATCGGTTATTATATGACTGTTTGCGAAGACTTGAAGCTTGTTGAAGACTACTTGAAAGACCTTGAATCTATCACAATTCAAGATCTTGAAGCAACAATAAAAAAATATTTAAACATTAATAATGCTGTGATTTCAATTCTTGAACCTGAAAAATAAAAGTTTAAAAAATTTTTTTATGGCGGGGTAGATTGAAGTGTACCCCGCCCTACTTTTAGTACATAATATACTAATTTTACGAATTCAATTTATCTGCGTAATCTCTATATTCTTTTATAAAATCAATAATTTCCAGTGCAAGTTCTTTTCGAATATCAATCGGCGCATTTTTCAAATATTCCATCGCATGTGAAACTTTAATATTCTTGTCATACCATCTGCGTAAAATATAGTTATACTGATCGTCCAAAGACATTTCAATATTAAAATCAATATCCTTTAAGCGATCAATAATAAAATCGGCACAACGCACCTGAATATATTCTTCTGCTTTCTCTAACTCTGCAACAGCTCTACTAACTGTCGGATCCAAATCATACCAACGTTTTTTCATAGCCTCATAATACCGATTTTTTTGACAATTGTCAATAGAAACAAACAAATTTTTTGAAATAATAAATATATGTTGTATAATTTTCGTATGAAGAGATTGTTAGCAACATTTTTATTAATATCATTTTTAGGCACAAATTCCGCGGTTTTGGCTGATGTTCTACAAGGTCATGCCGAAAAATCCGAGCAATATGAACAACAAATTCAACAAGAATTATTTACAGGTAAAGTTGAAAACTTGGAACGAAAAGACGTTATAAATATGACAGTTTCTCAGGTTTTGGACAGCAATATTAATATAGAAGGTGATGAGTTTTTTGCAGAAGTTACAGACGAAGTCAAAGGGGACAAGGGCGTAATTATTCCGAAAGGCACAATTGCGCACGGGAAAATCACTCAAACCGGAGATGCCAAAAGACTTGGACGTCAAGCTTGGATTTCTCTCGATTTTGACTACCTCGTAACCCCTGATGGACGAGAAATTCCGATAGAGGGCAAAATGTCAACAAAGCTTCACCCTGTTGCAGAAGCCTCAAAAATTGCAATGCAAGATGTTGGCTACACAATTGCCGGTGGTGCAGTAGGTGGATTTATGGCACTGAATTGGCTCGGACTTGAAGCCGCAATTGCATCACAAGGCTACACAATCGCAGGTGGTGCCGCTGTTGGTGGTGCAATAGGACTTGGAATGGCACTAATCCGCAAGGGGAGTGACGTTTTAATAGCTCCCGGGGATCAAATTAGAGTAAAAATAAACACAACCGTTCCGCTTCCAGTCTACAAAGAAACGGCATTGATGCAACACGAAATGTTTTATCCGGGGTTGGATATTCGAATTAGTGATATTAAACACGAAAAAGATCCGTTTGGCGAAGTCAACACTATAACTTTGACTGTAATGATTTCAAATATGTCTGATAAAACTTTCTCTGGACTGGATATGGCGTTAGTAAACGACTATAACTCTGTTTTTCGCCCATCAATTTTTGGCGATACAAAGCTTATGTTTAAACAAATTCGTCCGGGAGATAAGTTTGCGGGCAGAGTATCTTTTGCAGTCGACAACGTAAACAGAAGTTTTTGGCTAACCTTTTACGACAGAAGGAAGGGGACAGCTTTAACAAAAATTTCAATCGACAACGCATATAGACATGTTTCTGACAAAACAAAAAAGAAAAACCAAAAACTCAGAAAGAAAAAAACAAACTTCAAAAAAGAGGAAGATTTGCTCGATATTCAATAATTGTAACGTTTTTCATAAACCCACTTGAAAAATAAAAATACTATGTTACAATGTTAGTAGTTAGTGCATTTAAAAGAAAGTTGAGGAACTTATGGTGTGTGGGAAATTGGAAATTGATATTTTGAACTCATTTTGGGGATTAACTCAGAGCGATGAGGACAGAGATGTTTCTATTCAAGATATTGTTGATGATTTAGCAGCGCATGGCATAAACAGAGCTTATACAACTATCAAAACAGTTATGGACAGATTGACAGTAAAATCAGTTTTGGTCAGATACAAAGTTGGTAAAAAGTTCTATTACAAATCTGCAATGAACAAACAAGAAATGGCGTTAGATGCAGTGAAAACAGTTGCAGAACAATTCTTTGACGGAAGTTTTTCAAGCATGATTAGATTTATCGAAAGAGAATCCGAAAACGTTTTAATCTAAGATTATGCATAATTTTATTGAAGACAGGCGACTTGTGGCAAGCCTGATTAGACAAGTTTTAATTTCTCGATTGTGTGTAAGGGAAGCTATTTTAAATTTTCCGCATGATACTGATGATAAGAGTATCCATGCGGCTTATCATGCTTTGGTTCACTATGAAGCAGATGAGGATTTGAGACTGCGTGATACGGCTTATCGAGAAGAACAAGATGATTATTTGGAATTTATTTCTGATGTTTTAGAACGTGGTGAAGATTTACCGGAGAATATTATCAGAAACTATGAAAAATATTATTCTTGTGCTAATATACCCCATGAAGAAAATGCAAAAGGTTTTTTCAAAGGATTTTTCAGATTTCTGAACATTAAAGGAAGTTCTGACGTTAATATAAAGTAACAGTTTATACAAAGTTATGATTAAGGAGAAAGAATGAAGAAGAAATTATTAACATTATTAGCGGTAATGTTGCTTGTTAGTGGTTGTGCTATTGCAAAACCGAAACAGCAAAACCTTGATGTTTTACCATTATTTTCATCTCAATCAAACCAAGCTAACAGATTGTGGGTTGGAACTTTCCAACTTGCTTGGAATGATTTAATGGACGGAATTGTAAAAGGACCTGTTTTATTTACCGGTAAAACTCCGTCTGTTGTAAAACAATTGAATAATCAGGATTTTAAAGCTGATCAATTGTCAGAAGATTCATATTACAAAACATACGGAGAAACTTCCCCAGAATTAAAAAAGGCTATTGAGAAAGGTATCAAAGAAAAATTTGGCGAAACCAGTGATGTTTTGGACGGAGCTGATTGGACAAGAGCTAATGGGAAATACACAGTTTACGCTATGTTGAAGAAAGATTTCAAATTCTTAAAGGCTTTTGACAAACTAAAATCTGAAAAATTCGGAAAGTCTGCAAAGAGAGTTCAATACTTTGGAATTGACAAAAAGAGCAACCACGAATTATATGATAACGTAACAGTTTTATTCTACAACTCTTCAAAAGACTTTGCAGTAGGTTTATTAACACAAAGTGATGACATCGTATATTTATACAGAACTGATGATAACAAATCTTTTGACAAACTATACGCAGATATGCAAAAGAAACAATCTGCATATAAAGATGTGGCAGATTTTGGAGAAAAAGATGAACTAAAAGTTCCAAATATCAATTTATATAAGCTGAAATCTTTTGACGAAGTTTGCGAAAGACAAATTAAAGGAACAAATATAAAAATTGACAAAGCCGTTGAAACAGTTGACTTCAAAATGAACAATGAAGGTGTTAAATTGAAATCAGAAGCATTAATTATGACTAAAATGACAGCGTTAGCACCGGAAGCTTCTCACCCTAGAAAACTTTATTTCAATGATACATTTGTAATGTTCTTGCAAGAAAGAGATAAACAACAACCTTATTTTGCTCTTAGAGTTAATGATGTTGCTGCAATTAACAAATTACAAAAATAAAATTTCACCAATAAAAAAAGACGAGGTTACAGGAATGTAATCTCGTTTTTTTATGATAATATTAGACTATGGCGAAAGTAAAATCAAAATGGATATGCCAAGAATGTGGCTATGAATCGGCAGGATATTTGGGTAAGTGCCCTGAATGCGGAAGTTGGGGGAGTTTAGTTGAAGAAGTACAATTTACTGCACCAAAGGCGACTCAAAACTCTGTTCACGACGAATTTATAAATAAAGAAAAACCGGAGTTGTTAAAAGATATTCATATCGGCGAAGAAGTTCGGGTTTCTACAAATATCTCAGAATTTGACCGAATTTTAGGCGGTGGACTTGTTCAAGGATCACTTGTTCTTATTGCTGGCGACCCTGGAATAGGGAAATCCACAATACTTTTGCAAACAAGCGGTCAACTTTGCAAGAATAATAAAAAAGTTCTATATGTTTCAGCGGAAGAAAGTGCAAGCCAGCTAAAATTGCGAGCTCAAAGGCTTTCAATAAACTCAGATAATTTGTACGTTTATCCGCAAACATCAATGGAAAGCATTAAAGCACAAATTGAAGATATTGCACCGGATATCGTTGTTATAGACAGTATCCAGGCTATTTACTCGCAAAACGTTGCAAGTTCTGCCGGAAGCGTTTCTCAAATCAGAGAGTGTACAAACCTTTTGATGCACATTGCAAAATCAAAAAATATTACAGTTGTTGTAATCGGACATGTTACAAAAGATGGAAACATTGCAGGGCCGAAAGTTTTAGAGCACATGGTTGACACTGTAATTTATTTTGAAGGCGACAAATACAAATCTTACAGAATGTTGCGTTCGATGAAAAACCGTTTCGGCAACACATCTGAAGTCGGAATTTTTGAAATGCACACAGACGGGCTCCACGAAGTTAAAAACCCTAATGAATTGTTTTTAAACGAACGTTCTCAAGTTGCGGCTCCAGGAAGTGCAATTATCGTTACGAATGAAGGCACACGCCCGCTTTTGGTAGAAATTCAAGCACTTGTCGGCACAACTCCCTACCCGACACCAAGACGAGTTACAAACGGAGTCGACACAAGTAGAGTTTTGCAGATTTTGGCAGTTTTAGAGAAACGAGTAGGGCTAAATCTTTCAAAACAAGATGTTTACGTCAATGTTATGGGCGGAATAGATGTATCAGAACCATCAGCAGACCTTGGAATTGCACTTGCGGTCGCAACTTGTGCAAGAGATGTTGTAGTTGACTCTCAGACTGTAATCATTGGGGAAATCGGATTGTCAGGCGAAATTCACCCTGTGAACAACATTGAAAAGCGTATTAATGAAGCAATTACATCAGGATTTAAAAAAGCAATAATTCCTTTTGCTAATAAAATTAACGACAAAAGGATAGAAATAGTTCCTGTAAAGCGTCTGATTGACGCCATCAGTGCTTGTGTTTCTAAAAACTAGTGCTACGCATAATAAAGCAAATAAAATATTTTCGTCATTCTGAAAGCTTCGAAAAATATTCTAAGTAATTAGCGAAGAATTATTTTTCTTGCTATTCAGAATCTCTTATTAATTATTTATTATAATGTCCTGCGCGGACGGCGGGAATTTTTTATGGAAAAAGTTCCACAAAACCAGCCACACACTCCATTCACTAATAACTTGTAAGCTCAACTTAAAACAGCCAAACTCGCGCCACATGAGTGAAGTACAGAACTGTTCCCAGAAAACTTAGACGCTCAAACAAAGGCTGTTTTGTTATTTGTTTTGCTAACAAGTTATTGCTCATTCCGCTATCGTGGCATTTGACTCCGTAATCTGTTATAGTTGTAATTCACGTCATTCTGAGGACAATAATCATTTTAGTCCAAAGAATCTTGTTAAAATATTTTAATTAGATCCTTCGGGGTAAAATTGTTATTCCCCTCAGAATTGTATGTGTCAAGTAATTCGTTGACAAAAATTTTAATCAATTACCCACTCTCTTTCTCTCCCTAATTG
>ERZ1026882.276-NODE-276-length-33425-cov-5.466617_pt1 | contig 33425 bp, 19 predicted proteins | sample MGYA00380171_ERZ1026882 | MGnify/ENA primary metagenome ERZ1026882 (study PRJEB33269, sample SAMEA4719807) | human gut metagenome | biome: human-associated habitat; feature: organic feature; material: feces | place: Cameroon | collected 2013-10 ...
GCTGCCGCGGCCGCGGCAACCGGGATTGCCGGAGGATGTGCCTCAAAGGTGAAGAATAGCGGAAATGACAAGGCAGGAAGTGCTGGCGACAACGGGATGGCCGGAGGAGGAATGACATACAGAACCGACCCGAAGTTCGGGAAAAAGGTCAGCGTGCTGGGCTACGGGTGTATGCGTTGGCAGATGACCAAGGACGAGAACGGGAAGGACATAATTGACCAAGAGTCGGTGAACGAACTTGTTGACTACGCGCTCGCTCGCGGCGTTAACTACTTCGACTCGTCCCCGGTCTACCTTCAGGGGCAGAGCGAGGCGGCTTCCGGGCTTGCGCTGAGCCGCCACCCAAGAGACTCCTACTACATCGCCACCAAACTCTCCAATTTCAGTGACTGGTCAAGGGAAAACTCTTTGCTGATGTACCGCAAGTCCTTCGAGAACTTCCGGACCGACCACCTGGACTACTACCTTCTGCACAGCCTCGGACGCAGCATTGAAGATTTCGAAAACAGATACGTCAAGAACGGGATGCTGGACTTTCTTCTCAAGGAACGCGAGGCCGGACGCATAAGGCATCTCGGCTATTCATTTCATGGAAACAGGCAAATGTTTGACGAGCTGTTGAAAACCCACGGCAAATACCACTGGGACTTCATCCAGATTCAGATGAACTACCGCGACTGGTCACACGCCGATGGGAACAACTGCAACGCGGACTATATGTATGGGGAACTTGAAAAACGCGGAATTCCGGTCGTGATTATGGAACCGCTGCGCGGAGGCTCGCTCGCGAAGCTCCCGAACAGCATTGTCGATGAACTCAAGGAAAGAATGCCGTCGGAAAGCGTGGCGTCATGGGCGTTCCGCTTTGCCGGCACTCCGGAGAATGTGCTGACGGTACTGAGCGGAATGACCTATATGGAACACCTTCAAGACAATCTCCGGACCTTCTCCCCACTACAGCCTCTGACTGCGGAAGAGAATGTTTTTTTGGAAAAAGTGGCCGAAAGATTGAGCAGCTACCCCCTTGTCCCCTGCACAGCCTGCCAGTACTGTATGCCCTGCCCTTACGGATTGGACATTCCGGGCATTTTCCGACATTATAACAGTTGCGTGAATGAAGGCTATGTCGTAACAGAGCCTACAAACGAAGAAGGAACAGACAGTGCCGAATTCAGTCGGGAGATGAAAGCCTACCGAAAAGCACGGCGCGCCTATCTTCTCAGCTACGACCGCGCCATTGAGAAAAACCGCCAGGCTAACAGGTGTATCGGCTGCGAAAGATGTGTCAGTCATTGTCCGCAGAACATCCGGATTCCAAACGAAATCCACCGGATTGACCATCTCATCGAAAGCTTGAGGCGCCACTCCGACAGGTTCTAAAAAAACTGCGGCAAAGCCTCAGCAGCCAGCCGCAGTCAATGTGATTAATTCAAATTACAGCCATCTCATAGGAGCCGGGGAAGTCTCTTCCTCTACGCCAGATTTGACTGCGCCGTAGTTTTCAGCATCGGAGCGGACGCTGTCAGGAATTGATGCTTGAACATAGACACAGGTCAGCTCCGCATCGTTGACATAGACTGTCATTTCCATCTTGCCGTGACTGACCGAAACGATGTAGTCCTGCGCCCAAGGAGAACCGTCGGAATATGTCCCGCTGAGAGCGCCCTTGCTGTAGGAGTAACTGCCGGTAAAACGGCTGAAATGACCTCCGCCAAGTTTTTGAAAGAGTTCAAACTGACACTTGTGGAAACTGAGATAGACCTGGGCCGGAACAGTTGCGCTTTCCGCAGCCTTGCCGTAATAGCTTTCGAGTTTCCACTCTCCTTCAATGCGGCCTTTTTTACCCTCCGGATTGCAAGAAATCAGACCGAGCAGCAAGATCAGAACTGTAAATATCTTTATATTTCTCATTTTTCTAAACTTTTTTAAAGATTATCACAAAATCCTCGTGCAGACGGTCTACAGCCAGCCTCCATTTGAGGACAATCCCGGTTTGGAGATGATGGATACGACTCTGGATACCTCTGTTCCTCCCATCTGGCTTCCGGTCGCCACCTTGTTTCCTCCTGCAATAGCCTTGATTTTCAGCCTTGCGCAGCCCGCTTTTGTCGGATGAATCTGGAGTTTGCCAAATCTCATCATAGGTTTCTCCGAAAGACCGAGGACATCCATCGCATCGTCAAGCAGTTCCACTGAAAGATAGGTCAGATTTTCCGAACTTGTGCCGAAATATCCCGAAACGTCTATCTTCTGAGCCTCTCCTGTCGAAGCAAGCAGAGTCGGAGTGCCGTCCATATTCATATAGAGTCTCCAGACATCAGGCACACCGGTACCCATATTATTCTTGAATTTGGAAAGTTTCATAGGACCGTAAATCGGGCCTAAAAAGCCTACGTCAACAATTGTCCGCTTTGAATCTGCCGAAGTGATATGAGCATCGATTCCATAGACCGAAGTCATAAAAAGCGATTTGAACTCCCCATTTGTGTAATGATAGCCTTTCTTCAGCGCGTAAGAAAGCCCGAGGGCAGCTACTCCGCTTGCGTGAGGGCAGGCCATAGAAGTTCCCGACATCCAACCGTAGTCTGTAGGGAGATATTCTCCGCTTGGAATAGGGTTTTCGAAGTTTTCGTCATCTTCTTCATAATAGTAATCCTCAATCTTGTCCGTAGGCATAGTTGAGAGGACCTGACACTCATCGCGCTCCTGACCTCCGGTGTAGGGTTCTCCTCCCGGAGCCGAGATGTTGCATCCCGGACCAAAATTCGTGTAGTAAACCGGAAGACCGTCAATTCCGATTGAGCAGACACTGATGCACTCCCTCAACGCAGCCGGATAGGCAGAGAGAGACTCTCCGTCATTACCGGCAGCTACGATGATGAGACCGCCGTCAAGAGCCGGGCAGTTGGATTTCTCGATGAAATAGCGCATCGCCAGAACCTCGGCTGAACTCGCCTCGTAGTATTTGTCATCGCTTTGGTAATCTCCCGAGTTTGCGCCGAAAGAGCACTGTGCGATGCAGGCTCCGTTGTCGGCGGCATATTTGAAGGCATTTGCAATAACATCTGAAGTTCCGCCATTGAAACCGTCGAAAATCTGGCAGGACATAAGTTTCACGCCGTCATTATTTCCGCTTCCTCCGGCCAATCCGCAGACTCCCGTGCCGTTGTTGTTGACAGCAGCCACAGTTCCTGCAACGTGAGTTCCGTGTCCGCTGTTACCGAAGTCCGCCCAATTGAGTTCCGCGCTGTTCCTCACAAAATTCCAACCGTGCTTGTCGCCGACATAGATACCGCGTTTTGTCCCGGATTGGGGATTGTTCCAGATGTTGGCCTCAATGTCGGGATGGTTGTACTGAACAGCCTCGTCAATTACAGCCACAATCACCTCCGGATTGCCGGCGCAAAGATTCCACGCGCGGCTGACATTGACATCCGCGCCCTCATAGGCCTCTTTGATGACCTTGCCGCCGCTCTTGTAGCTCTTTCCGTCGTTGTAGTAGTGCCACTGCTGTGCAAGAGACGGGTCATTGAATTTCGGAGCTGAAGCGCCTGAGAGTGTCACTCCGCCGCTGCGTGTCACGACATAGGGACGGGGTTTGCCCACATTGCACTTCTTCATTTTTTTGTTGTACTCCACGGTGTTCACACTTCCGCAGGAAGCGAGTTTCATCGCCTTGCCCTGGATGTCAGTTGCTGAGGCAAAACTCAACTTATACCAGTTGTGCATACCGAATTTGCGTTCGAGTTCCTCATTTCCGGGAATACTCTGGAAAAGCGGTTCGCAGCTTTGTGCACCACATTCCCTGCAAAGAGAGTCCAAAGTTTCTGTTGAAACGCCCTCCGCGCAGAAAAGCAGCGATGCCGCATCCGCTCCGGACGGGTTGTTGATAATTTTGGCGCTCGCGGCATTTCCCGCCGAACCTGCGAGAGATGCTTCCTCCACAATTTTAGCGCAGGAGAGTGTCAGGATGACTGCGGACAGAACCGCAGCAAGTTTGAATAATTTGTTTTTCATATTCTGCGTTTATAACTCAGGAAAAAAAGAACCGGAGCATTATCCGGTTCGTAAAAAAAGTCCGCAAATATAATAATCTGTTTTGAATATTTCAAAATGATTTTTACATCTTTGAAATTGGACTATATGGCAGGCCGCGACAAAGACAGTTTTGACCGGCAAAGACAATGCGGGATTAGAGCAGTGGGAAATACTCCTCAAACATTGCCGTTTTGGTGCCGTAATCTTCGGCGTCCTTGCGCACGGACTGCGGAATCTCAGTTTTCACATAGACATACTCCCCCGCTCCGGAAGAGAGAGTCGAAGTGAGTCTCAATTTGCCCGCATCGTTCTTTGCCGAGTAATCCGCCGCCCAAGGGGTGCCGTCGCTGTAGACTCCGCTGAGCACAGTTCCGTTCATCGAGTAACTGCCCTTGAAAAAGCGGAAATGCCCGGCGTCGCCGAGTTTTTGGAAAAGTTCGAAACTTCCGTCTGACTTGAAATCCACATAAACCTTTTGCGCCACAGAGCCCGCAGCTTCAACACCATAAAAGCTTTCCAGTTTCCACTCACCCTGTACATTTGCCGTCTCGACTTTCATTTTCGTGCAGCCGGAAAAAACTCCCGACAGCACAATGGATAAAACTATGATGATTTTCTTCATATTCCTTTTATTTTCAAGTCACATTAAAACCAAGCTCCATTCTGGGAATACTCCGGTCTGGCTATCACCGAAATCGTCCTTTCAATCAACATTCCTCCCGGTGCATCAGGTGTAGGAAGTGAAGAGCCCGCAACAGCAGTAATTTTCAACCTCGCACAACCCGGTTTCGTGGGGTGTATGCGCAACTCGCCGTAACGCATCTTCGGCTCCTCCGCAAGTCCGAGCACCTCCGTTCCGTTGTCAAGCACCTCGACACTCTGATAGAGAAGATTTGACGCGTCTTTGCCGAAATAGCCTGAAACATCCACGCGTTTGGACTGCCCAACCAACGCAAATACAGAAGGGGTGCCGTCCATATTCATAAAAAGACTCCAGACATCCGTGACGCCTGTTCCCATCTGCTTCTTGTAGGGACCGAGAGCAAGATTGCCGATATTATTGCCTACAAGAGTCTGTTTGCTGCCTGAGAGACGGTCGTTTATGGCACTGACAGAAGAAAGGAGCAGCGACCTTATTTCATCCGACGAGAAATGGTAACCCTTTTTGAGAGCGTAGGAGAGTCCGAGCGCCGCCACCCCGCTAAGGTGTGGACAAGCCATAGATGTGCCCTGCATATAGCCGTAGTCAGTTGCGGTGTACGAGACTGTGCCGTCTTTATCAATTTGTTTGATTCTCACCGTCGGCATTGTGGAAAGGATTGCGCCTTTGTCATTGTCGACTTTTCCTCCTGTGTAATACTCTCCTCCCGGAGCTGAAATGTTGCAGCCGAAACTGTAGTTGGTGTAGTAGGCAGGGAGTCCGTCAGAGGCAACCGCGCACACGCTGATACACTGCGGGAGAGCGGCAGGATAGGAACTCAAAGGTTTGCCGTCGTTTCCTGCTGCGACAATCACAAGTCCGCCGTCCATCGCGGCGCAGTTCGATTTGGATATGAAATAGTTGATAGCGTCCACCTCGACCTTCGCCAGATTGGTGTAAGCCTCATCATTCTTGTATTCTCCGGATGCACTTCCGAATGAACACTGAGCGATGCAGGCTCCGTTGTCGGCAGCCCATTCAAAGGCCTTTGCGATTGCTGAGAGCGAAGCGCCATCGCCACCTTCGAAAATCTGGCAGGACATAATCTTCACTCCGTCATTCTTCCCGCTACCTCCGGCGATGCCGCTGACTCCTATTCCGTTGTTGTTCACGGCTGCGACTGTTCCCGCCACGTGAGTCCCGTGTCCGGAGTTATTGTCACTGCTCCAGTCGAGCTTGGAACTGTTATTTGTGAAATTCCATCCATGCACACCGTCACTCTCCCGGGTCCAGATGTTGGCCCTAAGATCGGGATGGTCTGTCTGCACAGCCTCGTCAATCACAGCCACGACCACCCTCGGGTCGCCCGCACAGAGAGTCCAGGACTGAGAGACATTGATGTCCGCGCCTTCCCTTGCCGTGGGAGCCCAGGATTTGTCTCCGCTGTTTTTGTAGGACCACTGGTCCGCTGAATAGGGGTCGTTGAACTTGGTCGGGGCGATGCTTTTAGTCTGCGCAGAAGGGACGTAAGGCCTTGCCGGCCCGACATTACATTTGTAGAGCCGGGTGTTAAACTGCACCGAACGGACATCTGAGAACGACGCGAGTTTTTCCGCTTTCTCCTGCAAGGGAGTTCCTTCTTCGAAGAATATCTCATACCATCGGTGCAGGCCGTGGCTACGCTTAAGGGCAATGTCACCACTGCTCATATCAAAAAGATTGCGTACGGCCTTTGCTTCAAGACTCGCAGCGATGCTGTCAAGACCGGCAGGGGTATCAGCCTCGGCATAAAACAGCAGCGAAGTCCCGTCTATATCGTCGGAGCCGCCACCGGCGATTTTACTGTTGACAGCCGGAGCGTCCGGAGATAGAATTTCCCTCTGACAGGAAAGTGCCGCCAGAGAGCAAAGAAAAACAAGAGTTAAATGTTTAAAATTCATAGAAGTCAAATATAGATAAAAATCAGGATTTATAGAGGAAAGTTATACAAAAATCTTCACAAAACAATGAGGGTGACCGGAAGTCTTTCGACCCGTCAGCCGCCCTCATTTTTAAGTTATTGATATTCAATCTATTTCGCTACCGCACAACAGCAGGAAGCGCATCAAGCTCTGCTTTGAGAGTCTTTCCCTTGCTGAAGTTGTTGGAGAAATCTCCATGCACTCCCGGAACCACTGTCGCGGTGTAGGATGCTGTAGTGACAGGCTTGCTGAAGATAACTCCCTCTTCAGGAGCGTAGAGCTTAATCTGACGTTTTGAAGCGTCAATCATAGACCTAATACGACCCTTTGGAGTCTCCACATAATTGAACTTCATTGTCTTGGACAAATCTGAAACCGCGTGAAGCCTGTCAAGACTTGCCTTCGCAGCAGGGGATGGTGCAAGACCATTGTCATCCTTGCTTTCTTCAACAAGAAGAAGGTCGGTATACCAGAGAAGTTGACCGAGCGGCGATGAATACTCTTTATCACCGTAGGCAATCATCGCTATGCCGTTAAAGTACAATCCGCTATCCTCATAGCCCGGATTTCCCATTATTGCAATGTAACCCTCGTCAACAAAGCCGCCAAGAAGAAGACCACTATAATCCGGCGAGAATGGACCCTTCGTCTTTTCAGTAATGAAAGGAGAAAGCCAGTAGTCTGAATATTGTCCCAACTTCTGCTTAACTGAATATATCAGTCCACCATAGAAATCCCAAACCATTGTATCATCGAACTTCTCGTCTTTGGTCAGATCACGCGAGAACATTCCGGAAAAGTCCATATACTCGTCAATCAGTCCGTCCTCATCCGGCTCACTGTCCGGAAGCTTACTGTCTGCAATCGTAACCTTGGAGATGTACTCCCTCAATCCTAATTTCTTATTCTTGTCGACAGCATAGAAGTTGTATTTGCCGAAATATCCTTCAGACTTCTCAGGAAGGAGTTCTTCCTTGATGCTGTCAACAGTGAATTCGTCATAAACCGGAAGTGGGTCGCCTGTAGTGAGCTGAGACTCAGTGACAAATGTCTTTATTTCATAGCCGTTGGTGGCAACAAAAACAAGAGTGTAGTTAGTCCCGGGAAGAAGACCGGTGACAGGTGCCGCATAGCCACCGTCATTGATTGCTTCGAGAACCTCCGCCTCAACCGGTGCAGAAGCCTTGACTTGGGCAACTGCAGCCTCAGGGTCAGCAGTATATTTAGCAGTTTGCACGACAGACAGCCACGCGTTTTCGAGTATTTCTCCATAAGCCCAGACTTCCACTGTATTGTCTGTCTTGTAGCCCTGTCCCACATATCTTGTTGCAGGACCGATTCCGCAGTTGGCAACAACAGGCTTTGTGTCACCATCTTTAAGGTAGCTGAACTGAACAGTTGTGTGTCCGACTTCCTCCCAAGAGGCGTTTCTTGCAACGACAACGCAGGTGTAGATGCCTGTCTTCTCAAGTTCAAGCTGAACAGTTGAAGTGACAGTCACAGAATCCACTTTGGTGTCACGTGCAATTTCCGTAGCCTTGAAAGGCACATCGGCAGCGGCAAGAACACCTTCGAAAACCTTGTACTTTGCAGAAGCCACGTCTGCCCCGATTTCAATTGCAAGAGGCAGCTTGCCGGCAGTTGTCAGACCGGCCTTTGCCTTGAGAGTATAGTCACTGTCTTTGCAACCAGGAAGAACGATAACGTTCTTGCCCGATCTATTGCCGGAATACCATTTAGTATCGGCAGTAAAAGTGATGAGTATTCCGTCATCCTTAGGGAATTTGATGACTCCGTTTTTCATACTGCCATAAACATTTCCCTTAGAGAAACCGGCCTCAGGACAGAAGGTTGCAATTTCAACATAACCATCGTCACCGAGTGTTGCACCTGTTGTCTGATATGGAAGATAAACCTTGTCCGGGTCAGTGGCATCGATGTAGGTGAAAGTTCCCGGAGTACAATTCTCCTCAAACTCTTTTTCAGGATACTGTCCTCCAAAAAGTTTCGCAAGCATATAAGGGTTGTAGACATCAGGAATACGATAGTAGCCCGGTTTGTCCTCCCTTTCGTAGATTTGAATCTTGTCATTGACAGCATATTTGCCCGGGATTCCGAAAGCAGATGAAATGATATCATCGGTCCACGAACCATACTCCTCGCCTTTCTCTCCCTTGACAAGATTCCATTTCACTCTTGTTACTTCGAAGGCAACTGAAGTCGGTTTGTCTGAATAGATGTGGACATATTCCCTGTCTGTGCACTCAACAGCAACGCTGTAGGTTGTACCCATCAGTGCATTAGGGAATTCCACCTTAAATTCGCTTTCCTCCTGGCCGTCCTCGAAAAAGAGTTCACCAAGAGCAAAGATAGTCTTGACTTCCTCGATTCCCTCCTCGGTTTCGATGGTAGCCGTAAGTTTGAGAGGAACGGTGATGTCACCGTCCTTTTTCTGCCTGAAAGCTTTGAAAGTCAGGACAGCCTCTTCTGCAGGGTCAAGCTCGAAAGAAGACTGAGCGGCAGAGAGTGTTTCGAAATAAACACCATAGCTGTCGTTCTCAGGCTCTCCCACCTCTATCTTCTCCCTTACGCAAGAAGAAAACAGAAGGGAAAGTGCCGCCACGGCAACAAATATTTTTGTAAACTTCTTCATAATTTCTCAATTTTCAATTATTCCAACCATTGTTCAATCTTGTCGGTAGGGTCAGGATTGTTGAGCTCCTCTGTCACACCTTCGTTACTCTGGTATTCGCCACGAGTGATGACAATGTTCCACTGAGGTGAACGTCCCGTGCAGTTGAAACGATATGCCGGAGCCTGATTTGTTCCTGAATAACCGCGCTCGATACCTCCGTTAAGACGTTTATAGTCATAGATGAGGATGCCTTCGCCCCAGAACTCGATTCGTTTCTGATAGAGCAGATCGTCAACAAGGAAGTTTTCCAGACTGTTTGCTCCGCATTTGAATTCAGGGTCGCGGTATTTCTGAACGAATTCCTCAAGCTTTTGCTTGCCCTGCGAAAGTCCTTCAACCTGGGCTGTGGCCTCAGCGAGAATAAAATACATCTCTTCAATTCTCATAAGACAATGGTCCGCACAGTTGCCGACGTTATAGTCGCTCACGTTTCCTTGAGCCGGACGGAACTTGATGCTTTCATAAGCCTTTGCCGGCGGATTCTCTGAAGTACCATAGATGAAACCTTTTCTTCCGCTTGCTCCTCCGGAGAATTTATAGACATCTGCAAACTCCTCCGCTTCCGGGTCTGCAATGAATCCAGGCGAGAGCCAGCTGGCTTTTCTCCAGTCGCTGTCATTGATGCTTTCGTAGAATTTGCGATCTGCACCAATCTGAGCAGGCGCAGCATATCCCCACGCAGCCTCGTTTGAAAGATGGGCTGTAAAAGTTACGATATTGCCTTGATTCTCAGATGCGAGTGTCTGCCCCCAAATCCAAGCGCTGTTTGAAGCGCCGTTGTTGAAACCATTGGTAGGGTCCTGCCACTGGTCCTTTGTCAGAGGAGTACGTCCGCCTTCTGTGATTGCAAGATTGGCATATTTGATGGCCTGTTGGAAATCCTCCTTAGGAGTTTCGCTCCAGTAGCCCATCTCGATGTATGCCCTTGCCTTCAAACCATAGACGAGCGTGAGTGAAGGAACAGTGTAGGAAAATGTCTGACCTTTGAGATACTCCTCGGCATCGCTGAGGTCCTTGAGGATGAACTCATACATTTCCTTTCTCGTAGCACGCGGGTTGTTGCGTGCAGTCGCCTCGTCGGTCTTCTCTGTGATGATTGGAACTGTGAGGTCCTTGATTGCATCAGGGATTTTATAACCCTTGCCCAAAGCATAAGGGTCAGTCACCTCTTTAGGAGAATAGAGTCTCGCAAGGTCGAGGTAGAAAGCAGCCCTGTAGGCGAGAGCCTGACCGAGGTATGCCTTCTGGGCGCTGTTTGCAGAAGAAGGGTCAACAACAACAATGAGGTCGTTTGCAATCTTAATCCATTTGTAGTATAAGTCCCAATAATAAGCAGTCACAGCATATCTCGCATCCTGTCCGCTATTCATCGCAGACTGATAGAACCTGTTATAGAGCGGTTCATCACCCATTGTTGCGAGGTCGTTGAGCATATACTCTGTAAACAGATGGATTGCCGGCATTCCAAAGTCAGTATGCCATTCATACGTGGTATAATATCCTGACCAACCCGAAGTCATCATCGCAGCAGGGAGACCACGAAGGATTCCTTCAAGCGCGAATGTCGACTGCGCGACCTGCTTCTTCGTCTGAGTTGCTCCCTCCGGCAGAGTCTCTTTTATACAGCCGGCAGTTACGGAGCAGAGCGCTATGATTCCGATTGTTTTAAAAAATATCTTTTTCATATTGTCGTCTCCTAATTAAAATGTTATGTTGATACCTCCGGAAACCGTGCGAATCGTAGAATTCGTCGTGTAACTTGTCTCGCCCGTAAAGCTGTAACGAGGGTCAAATCCCTGTCTTGCAGAAACATAGAAGATGTTGTCAGCCGCCACATAAAGGCGCAGTTTGCTAATCTTGATCTTTCTGGTGAGTGCCTCCGGGAAAGTGTAGCCAATCTGGGCATTCTGAAAGTTCAGATAGCTTGCATCGGTGAGGAACCTGTCAGAAGTCGAGTTGAAGTTCTTGTCGAGGTATTGGAAACGAGGGATGTCTGAGCTCTTATTCTCCGGAGTCCAAGCATTGAGAACGTCCTTGTGGATGTTTTCTCCGATTTTTGTGCCTGGAGCATTAAGCGAAGCAGCATATCCCGAGTCATAGTACTTGCCGCCAATCTGATAGGTAAACTGGACAGAAAGGTCCACTCCGTAGAATGAAAGAGAAGTTCCGAAACCTCCATAAAGTTTTGGAGTAGGATCACCTGCGAGATAGTCGGTTGCTTTTGAGTAATCCTTTGTCGTGGTTTGAGTTACGACTCCATCCTTATCTTTTACATCCATATACCACATCGGTTCACCGGTCTCGTGGTCAATTCCCGCATATTTCGGCATCTTACGGGTGTAGAGAGGAAGTCCCTCGCCATAGAAATAGGTGCGGCTTGCATAACCCTGATATCCTTCCATCGTGACAGTTTTTCTTTCATCCGGAAGACGGAGAATCTTGTTGGTGTAGTGGGTGGCATTGAGGTTAGCCGACCAAACTACATTCTTGCTGCGGATGATGTCACCGTCGAGTGAGAACTCGATACCGCGGTTTCTCATATCACCGATGTTCGCATAGTAGCCGTCATATCCGAGGGAAGTCGGAACGGTGAAGAAGAAGAGCATATCGGAAGTCTTCCTGTAGAAGAACTCTACGCTACCGTTGAGTCTGCGCTTGAAGAACTCGAAGTCCACACCCGCATTGATATTGGTGTTGGTTTCCCAAGTGATGTTTTCGTTTCCTTTGTTTACGAAAGTCACACCGACCTCACCTTCTGAATTGGTGACTTCGTAGGTGTCGGTGTAGAGGTAATTGTCGATGTTGTCATTACCCTGAGAACCGATGGAAGCCTTAACTTTGAGCATATCCACCCAAGGGGCATTGAACCAAGACTCGTGATTGATGAGCCAGCCTGCTCCGAGTGACCAGAAATTACCCCAGCGGTGGTCAGGATGGAATCTCGAAGATGCGTCACGACGATAGGAAGCACTTGCATAAACCCTGTTAGCAAAGTCATACTGCACTCTTCCGAAGAATCCTTCGTTGTTGTACCAAGAGTGTGAAGACGCAGCTTTCTTTGCATCGACAGCCGCACCATTGAGTTCAAGGTTAGTGGTGGAGAAGAGTTTGGTCTTCGATGCAGAAAGAGAATATGAATGCTGACGGTAGTACTCGTGCCCGAGGAGGACATCGACCGTGTGAACTCCGGCGAATGTGCGGTTCCAATTGAGAAGCTGCTGGAAGTTGAAGTACAGTGACCTTCCGTGTTCGACTGAGATGTTACCGCCATTGGTCACGAACTGACCATAATATGGGTTGGACATACTCCTCGACCTCGTCTCATCAAGACCGACACCACCATTAAGAGTGAAGGTGAAGTCGCGGAGGAATTTGAATTCTGCGTATCCGGTGCCGTTAACAGCGTTTCCTTCATTTACGTCAAGATCCAAAAGATTGGTACAGAGCGCGTTTGAATTTGTTGCATTCGGACGTGTCAAACCTGCGTTCTGGCCGTTACCGAAGTCATATCTCTTGTAGCCTTGTGCATCATAAAGAATATTGCCATTTCCGTCCCTGATGAAAAGAGGATAGATAGGTGCCATTCCGATTGCCATTGCGAAAACGGAACCGGTGGAACCTGCCGCTTCATTAGGATTGGCATTTTTCCAGTTGTATTTTGCATAACTTGCGTTACCCCCGACTTTCAACCAAGATTTTGCCTGATAGTCGGCACGAAGTTTTGCAGTGTAACGCTTCATACTCTGGCCTTCTACAATACCCTTATTGTCAAGAACACCGAGAGACGCATAGAAAGATGCCCTTTCAGTGCTGCCGGAAACGCTGGCATTGTACTCCTGACGAAGAGAAGGAGTGTAGACATTGTCAAGCCAGTTGTCAGGCTGGACGAGATATTCCTTGTCTTTGTAAGTAATCTTGCGTCCGAGTGTCGCCGCAGGATTCAATTTGCCGTTGCTTCCGATAAGAAGCTGTCCCTCTGGAACAGTATATACATTGTAGGCAAGACCACCATTTTTTGAACTGCCGGCAACATTTGTGGCAGCTCTCAAATGGGCGTCACTCTCCGAGAAACCTTTAGACATATAGTAGCTCTTGAGAGCTCCGTAGTGCGTCTCGTAGTACTGCCCAGGGTCGGTGATGTAGTCGTAGGTCTTGAGAGCCTTTGTGTTGACACCCCATTTTGCGTCGATATTGACTACCGCCTCGCCTCGCTTTGCCTTTTTGGTGGTAATCATAATGACACCATTGGCTCCACGTGCTCCGTAGAGGGCGTTTGACGCAGCATCCTTGAGGACGGTCATTGACTCGATGTCCGCAGGGTTGATGTTATTGATGTCGCCAGGATATGGAACTCCATCCACCACATAAAGAGGAGATTTACCTGCGGTGATGGAACTTGTTCCACGGATACGTATGGATGGTGACGAGCCGAGAGCTCCTGAAGAAGTGGTCATCTGCACACCTGCAACGACTCCTTCGAGCGCTCTTGTAGCGTCAGAGGACTGCACCTTGGCGATGTCAGATGACTTCACGACTGTTGCGGAACCCGTGAAGGACTCTTTTGTCGCAGTACCGAACGCGATGACAATTGTCTCTTCGAGTGCGGTGGCATCAACCGGAAGTTCAACATTGACAACTTTCAAACCGGCAGTAGCAGCCTCTACCTGCTTGTAGCCGACCGAAACGAAAACGAGCACATCATCATCTGACTTCACGCGGATGCTGTAATTTCCCTCAGCATCGGCCGATGTGCCAATCATTGTGCCTTTGACCTGAACTGATGCGAAAGGGACGCCTGTGCCTGAAGAGGCGTCGGTAATCTTACCGGAAATCTCCCTGTTCTGCGCGAGGGCAAGTCCGGCGGACATCATGATGGCCACGAAAAAAAGAAGGATTTTTTTCATAAGCAAAAATTTAATTAAACATATAATACCTTTGATGCGATTTTCACATTCACTACTGCTCCGCACCTCGTCCGAAAGCATCGAGTCCGTGCACCAAAAAACGGGCGTTTTAATGTGCGTGCGAATTGCAAAGTTTGCGATTAATTTTCATAAATCCAAATCTTTTTAAGCTGTATGATAGGCTTTTAACGAAGCGAATGAGTGTATCTGAAATAAAATCAATTTATATTTATTACAAAATGCTATCAGAATGTTATGATCTGATAGCATTTTGGTTTCAAGAACGAAAATTAAAAATTTTTGAAAAACGTTCATTTCTTTTCAAAAATCTCAGTTAAATCACATTAAAGCCGTATTCTCAGACCGGGAATCCACACTCTTTCGCTCCGATCATCTACCTTTACATTTAGTTAAAATTCGTATATTTTTAGCCCACTATCATTCAATAACTTATCCATATTTAGCATAATATTTTTCTATTTAAGCCTACTATATTTTCATTTTTCAGCCCTTATATTCTCATTCTGATACATTTAAGTTAAAAAATCGTATATTTGTCATTGAATGTGTACGTGATATGACAAATAATGAATTCTGGCTTTCAATACGAGAAATTATTGACAACGGTTTCTCTGACGAAGGACTTACAAAACTAGATGAATATGCAGAACAATTCATTTCAGGACGGCTTGTTTATAAACGATTTTCACCGGCGGAGCAGCATGGCTGCGATGAGGGAGGCACAAATCATGTCATTGCATCCATACTCGCGGGAGCAGAAGTTGGCTCAGATAAATGCACTGCGCCAATCGGCAGTTTCAAAAGAGAGCAGCAATGCGGAGCGGTGCAGGAAGGGAGAATAAAGGCTTGGGCACAGAAATCTGGCTGTTGGTTCGAAGACACAGACAAATCCATTCCACAAACTTTGGGTCAAGAAATCGCTCATGGTGGTGAGGCTCATGTCTATGATAATGGGCAGACACTAGTGAAAGTTATAGGGTTAGATTATTTTGTCCAACCGGTTTTGGCATTGGACCGAATATCGCTCCACAATACATATTTCCCACAAACACGAATGCGTGTTCTCGGATTTGGGGAGAACGCTGCAAAAGAATTTGTAATTGTTGTCGAACAGCCTTTCATTCAGGGAAGGAGAATGAATGACGAGGAAATACGTCTATATGCGAGTAAACTAGGATACCGATTGATAAATCCTAACAACTGGACATTTTCAACGGAGCAGATATATCTCAGTGATATGCATGATGAGAATGTTATACGCTCCAAGAATGGAAATATCTTTGTCATAGATTGCGACATACGAATCAACACTCCGGAAATGAACGCCGGAGGAATCAGGGAATTAACAAATTACGTGGAATTTCTAAATTAGCTTCGGAGCCTACCTCGGCTACGCCTTTTGTTCACCAGAGCCGAAATACTGACTCGCAAAAGAAGCTAATTCTTCGGCTTACGGGACGGCTTGGCCGTCTTGCCTGCAGAAGGTCGCCCGGAGCGTTTCTTTGAAGGCTTTGCTTTGCCGGATTTGCTGCCCGAACGGTCCCCGCGGCGCTGCTTGTCGGTATATACCGAGTGTTCTGAGCGACGTCCTCCACGCCTTCCGCCCTCGTTACGTGAACCCTCACCCCGCTCCTCGCGTGGGGCGCGTTCCGGTGCGTCCGGCTCAACAAGCTCGTAGTCGAGCAGGCATTGTTCCTGGTTGGCCTTCTTCACACGGATGCGGACAGGGTCGCCGAGGTTGTAGACCTTATGGGTGCGGCGACCGACAAGCGTGTAATGCTCGTCGTCGAACTGGAAAAAGTCCGAGCGAATGTCGCGCAGAGCTACCATTCCCTCAATCTTCGTCGGCTCAATCTCCACATACATTCCCCACTCAGTGAGACCGGAGATGTGACCGTCGAACTCGTTGCCTACCTTGTCCTGCATGAATTCAACGAGCTTGTACTTGACGCTCGCGCGCTCGGCCTCAGCGGCGACCACCTCACGCTGGGAGGCATACTTGCAGGCAGCCTCGTAAGTCTCGCGGTCGGCACTCTTTCCTCCGGCGAGATAGGAAGCGAGAAGGCGGTGCACCATCATATCGGGGTAGCGGCGGATTGGGGATGTGAAATGGGTGTAATAGGTGAACGCAAGGCCGTAGTGACCGATGTTGTTGACATCGTAGCGGGCCTTCGCCATCGTGCGGAGCGAAAGAAGCTCGATAGCATTGAACTCCGGCTTATCCTTCGCCGAGTTGAAGAGACCGTTCAGCTCGCGGGAGAACTCCTTGCCGTTGGCAACCTTGCCGAGAGTGTAGCCGAAATTGCCCACAAATCCGCGCAGATTGTCAATTTTTGCCATGTCAGGCTCGTCGTGTACACGATAGACAAAGGTCTTTTCTTCCTTCCAACCCTTTGCCTGAGCCTTTCCGGTGACAGCATAACCATCCTTGTCGAGATTTGCACCCGTAGCAACGAATTCCGCCACACAACGGTTCGCAAGCAGCATAAACTCCTCTATGAGCCAGTTTGCCTCCTTTGAAATCTTCTGGTGAACGCCAATCGGACGACCGAGTTTATCGACATCGACCTTCATCTCCGGGCGTTCGAAACTGATTGCCCCTGAAGCGAAACGCTTTTTGCGGAACTTCAGAGCCAGTTTATTGAGAATAAGCACAGCCTCCTGCACTTCCTCCGGAACGACGGTCGTTGTGCCGTCAACCGAAGTCTCGTAGCCTTTGATGACCTTTCCCGCCTCGATGATTTCCTGGGCGCCCTCGTAGGCGAAACGGTAGTCGGAATCGATTATCGTGCGGCCGAACCACCTCGTGACCACCCTCGCGAGAGGGGTTATTTCAAATACGGCAGAGAAAGTGAGCTTGCGCTCGTGCGGACGGAGAGAGCAGAGTTTGTTGCAGAGCTTCTCCGGAAGCATCGGCACGGTCCTGTCGACAAGGTAGACCGAAGTTCCCCTTGCGCGCGCCTCCTCATCAACGACGGAGCCGGGCTGCACATAGTAGGAGACATCGGCGATGTGGATGCCGACCTCGTAATTTCCGTTGTCCAGTTTCTTGAACGACAGAGCATCATCAAAGTCCTTCGCGTCGGAGGGGTCGATGGTGAAGGTCAGCGTCTTTGTGAAGTCGCGGCGAATCTTGTACTCCCCTGCAGGAATCTTCTCGGAAATCTTGTCCGCGGCATTCTCCACCTCAGGTTCGAACCTGTACGGCAGGCCGAATTCCGACAGAATGGCGTGCATCTCGGTTTCGTTCTCGCCAGGCATTCCGAGCACATCCACGATATGTCCTGTCGGGCAGGTATCCCCTTTTTTCCAAAAGTCAACGACGGCGGCAACTTTCATTCCCGTCTCAGCGTCCGGATGCTTGTCAAGGTCGGAGACGATGATGTCGTACGGCATATTCCTGCTCTGCATGAGCACCCACGCCTGTCCGTCGAAGATATGGAGTATTCCGATGAACGGGCGCTTCGACCTCTCGACGATTTCGACCACATATCCCTCTCTTCTCGACTTTTCCGTCTTCTCGCGGGTCACTGCAACCTTCACCCGGTCTCCGTGGAGCGCGCCGCCAATTTTCGACGCCCTCACATAGACGTCATCTTCTTCACCGTCAACAATTATGAAGGCATATCCTTCCCTCGTCATCTGCACTGTTCCCTCAAGCACGGGAATCTGCCTCTTTTCGCGGACCTTCCGCGCACCGAACTTTCTTTTCCTTGACATATTTTATTATCTTTGCGGCACAAATTTAGTTAAAATAAAAACACTTGGGCATATTTATGTGCACAAAGATTCGTCACTTCGCTGAAAATGGCGGTAAAATTCATTCGAAACGACAAAAAAAACAAACAATATGAGTAAAAAAGTACTTCTTATGATCCTCGACGGTTGGGGCGAGGGCAAGCATGACTGGACAAACGCAATCTACACTCAAGGGGCGCCGTACATCGATTCGCTCCGCGAGAAATATCCACATTCTCATCTTCAGGCCTGCGGCGAGGCTGTGGGACTTCCTGAGGGACAGATGGGAAATTCTGAGGTGGGACATTTGAACCTCGGTGCCGGAAGGGTCGTCTATCAGGACCTTGTGAAAATCAATATGGCGTGCAGGGAGCATAAACTGCTTGAGAATCCGGAGATTAAGGCGGCTTACGATTATGTTGCTGCAAGCGGAAAGAAACTCCATTTTATGGGACTTATGTCAAAGGGCGGAGTGCATTCTTCGCAGGAGCACGTCTATGAGTTCCTCTCTGTTGCAAAGGAATATGGGTTGAAGAATGTTTTCGTACATTGCTTTATGGACGGACGTGACTGCGACCCTCACAGCGGAAAAGGCTTTGTGGAGGAGCTTGAGGCAAAGATGGCCGGGAGCTGCGGAAAGGTGGCATCTGTTTGCGGAAGGTTCTATGCGATGGACCGCGACAAGAGATGGGACAGAGTGAAGGCGGCTTATGATATGCTCGTGAACGGCGAGGGTGTGAAGGCGACTTCAGCAACCGCTGCCATAGAAGAGTCCTACAATGCGGAGATTACCGACGAGTTCATCAAGCCGACTGTCATTACTGACGCTGCCGGAGAGGCTCTCGGAAAGGTTGAAGAGGGCGATGCTGTGATTTTCTTCAACTTCCGCAACGACCGCGCAAGGGAAATCACCGCTGTCCTCACTCAGACCGATATGCCGGAGCAGGGAATGCACAAACTTCCGCTCTACTACTGCTGTATGACTCCATACGACTCTTCATTCACGGGAGTCCACATCCTCTTCCCTAAGGAAAATGTGCTTGACACGCTCGGAGAGACGGTTGCAAAGGCAGGAAAGAGGCAGCTTCGCATTGCGGAGACCGAAAAATATGCCCACGTGACTTTCTTCTTCAACGGAGGAAGGGAGGCGCAGTTTGAGAATGAGGACCGCATCCTGGTGAATTCACCGAAGGTTCCGACCTACGACCTGCTGCCGGAAATGAGTGCCGTGGAGGTGACTGACAAGCTTGTGGAGGCAATCAACGAGGGAAAGGAGGATATGATTATCCTCAATTTCGCCAACGGAGATATGGTGGGCCATACGGGCGTATTTACATCCATCTGCCGTGCGGTGGCGAAGATTGACCAGTGTGTGAAGAGGGTTGTGGAAGCTGCTGTGGCTCAGGATTATGCGGTGCTTCTCACTGCCGACCACGGAAATGCGGACCACGCTGTCAATTCCGACGGTACGCCTAATACGGCACACTCCCTCAACACTGTGCAGTTCATCGTGATTAACGCCGGGGAGGAGGTGAAGACCGTGAAGGACGGACGCCTTGCGGATGTCGCTCCGACTATTTTGAAGTTGATGGGTATTTCACAACCAAAGGCTATGACAGGGTGTGCGCTTATATAAAAAGCGGTCTGCTGCGTTGCTTGTGAAATTCAAATCCTCACAACCGAAAGGTTGCTGCGGTTTGAATTCCCCAGAGCGCCTTGCATCCCATCTTTTTATATAACCGCACTCTCAGATGTCCAGATAGTTTTAATGCCCGCTGTGCGATGATTGATGCGCAGCGGGCATTTTTTACATCCTTTCCATTATAAAAACAACTATTCCTAATTGTCACAAACAACTTGGAGAGGAGGGGATGCATAAAAGGATGGGATGCAAGGCGGACGGTGAAGATAAAACCGCAGCAACCTGTCGGTTGTGAGGATTTTATCAAACCGCCCAACGCAGCAGACCGCCTTTTAGGCGCCCCGTTATTTCAAACCGCGGGCTTTCAGAAGCCACTGCGGATCAGGAGCTGCCCCGCGGAAGCGCTCGTAGAGCACCATCGGCTGCTCGCTGCCGCCGGCTTCAAGGATGTTGTGCTTGAAGGAGGCTGCGGTTGCTGGATCGAAAATGCCGCGTTCGCGGAAAAGCTCGAAGGCGTCCTTGTCGAGAACCTCCGCCCAGAGGTAGCTGTAGTAGCCGGCGCTGTAGCCGCTGTTGAAAATGTGGTTGAAGTAGGATGTGCGGTAGCGCGGGATGATTTCGTCGATAAGCCCCATTTGTGCGCGGACCTGGGCTTCGAACTTCTCAATGTCGATGAGGCGGCGGGCTGCATCTTCCGGACTTACCGTCTCTGACGCAAGAGGAGAATCTGCCGGGACGCTGACAGAGGCAAGCTCGTGCCATTTCATATCCAGAATCGATGCGGCCGCAAGCTCCGTGGTCATAAATCCCTGGTTGAAAGTTCCTGCTGCTACAATTTTCTTTACAAGAGACTCAGGAATCACCTCACCGCTCTCGTAATGGAAGGCGTAGGTGGAGAGAACCTCAGGCTGAAACGCCCAGTTTTCGTTAATCTGAGACGGAAGTTCCACAAAGTCGCGTGCGACGGATGTGCCGCTGACGCCCTTATAGTGGCATTTTGTGAGAAGGCCGTGGAGTGCGTGGCCGAATTCGTGGAACATCGTTCCCACTTCGTCAATGCTCAGCAGTGACGGTTTGTCGGCTGTCGGTTTGGTGAAATTGCCCACATTCACGATAATCGGACGGATTTCTGTCCCGTCTGCCGCAACCCACTGATTGCGGATGTTGTTCATCCACGCTCCTCCGCGTTTTGTTCCGCGAGGATAGTAGTCGGTGGTGAGTATTCCCAAAAGACTTCCGTCTGTAGCGTCAGAAACACGGAATACTTCCACGTCCGGATGATATTTCGGAGCGCCTTCAACAGGCTCGATACTGATGCCGTAGAGCTTGGAGGCTGTCGCGAATACACCCGCACGGACATTCTCCATCTTGAAATATGGACGGGTCTGAGCCTCGTCGAGGTCGTATTTGTCTTTACGCACACGCTCTGAATAATAAGCCCAGTCCCAAGGCTGCACGCGGCTCCCCTCAGGAAGCAGCCCGTCGGCGATGTCTTTATCCATAGCCGCCTGCAAATCAACAAGTTCCTCACGGGCTCTCGCAACCGCAGGAGTTATGATTGTCTCAAGGAAACTGTCCACTGCCTCGGGAGTTCCCGCCATTTTGTCCGAAAGGATGAATGCGGCAGGTGTGTCATAACCCAGAAGACGGGCCTTTTCCTGACGGAGACTGAGGATTTTCATAATGATTTCCCTATTGTCGGTCGCTCCACCATTTGCGCCACGAGTAGAGTAGGCACGGAACATCTTTTCACGGAGTTCACGATTGGAGCAACTTCCCATAGTCGCGGCATATTGGGAAATGCTGATGCCGAATTCCGCAGCGAAGGCATTGTTCTCGGCAAGAAGATTGGTTCCGAAAGTCTGCTCCAGGGAGGCGAGAGATGAATTGATTTGCCTCATCCTGTCTTGCTTCAACGAGTCCAGAGCCACGCCATTTGCGACAAAGGCGCGATAGACTTTGTCAAGGAGCATCTGCTGCTCACGACTTAGAGCCGCGCCACAGTCCTCACATCCGCTTTCACGGGCAAATTCGGAGTCGGCATAGACCTTCTGCACCCTTTCGAAAAGCGAGGAGTTAAGATAGATATTGCTCGAATGCTGCGAAACCATAGGGATGACTTTTTCCACAACAGTCTGAAGTTCAGGAGTTCCGTCGGTTTCCGAAAGATTGAATAGCACGCCCTCCACTTTCTCCAGCAGCCCGCCCGAGAGGTCCAAAGCTGCGACGGTATTCTCAAAAGTCGGAGCCTCGGCACAATTCACGATTGCGGAAATTTCCTCATTCTGCTGACGTATTCCCTCTTCGACCGCAGGGATAAAATCCCCCACCTTGATTTTCTCGAACGGCGGAATCCCGTAAGGAGTGTCCCATTCTGCGAAGAACGGATTTTCGCGGCATCCGACCAATGCCAATGCTGTTGCCATAATAACGATTGTCTTTTTCATACGATATATATTTTTTCAATTTTCATTTTTACATAAGAGAATACTTTTTCGCGACCTCACGCATTCCGGCAATTATTTCAAGACAACGCTTCCGGGAAATACGAATTTCCGTACCAACTGCAATCATATCCTCTTCCGCCGGATTTCCAATCCCGTTCACAGAAGTAGCGTGTTCACCGTTATAGCCTGACTCACAGCGCGTCAGGTCATAAGCCGGCGCGAGTTTCCAACGACCCTCACGACAAATATAAGCAAAGTTCTTGGCGTGATCGTCCTTATTCTGAAAAAAAACATTGAAAACCATACGTCGGAACATCTCTTCCACTTGAGCGGAGTCCTGAGTCAGATAACCGGTAAGGTGAAGCAGATTCGTATAGTCAAGTTTCGGAAAATGAATGGATTCATTCAACAGTGCACCAGCGGTCGCAATGTGGAGACGTTCACCATTCTCTATATCGAAACGACGGGATGCGAAATAACGCCCGTCAATCAACTTGAAATCCGGAACGTCTATCCCCGCCTGCCGCGCAGCCTGATTGTAGAGAAACTCCATTTGCCCCATATCCTCGGGATCGGAGATATTCCTGAATTTCACAAGCCATTCACCTTCATCATCCTTCATAAGACATTTAGGACGACATCCGCCAGAATTTCCGCTATTGAAATACAGCAGTTCGGCATCCGCATCGGATTTCTCCGAGAGGAGCTCGAGGGCCATTCTCTGAAGTTCATCAAGCTGCGGAAGCGATTTGTCCTCTCCTATGAACGACTCCGGGACATAGCATAGTGCTCCCATCCCCGAATTACCGACTATACTGAGATACTGTACGGGAGAGAGTTTCAATGAATCTATACCCTTGCGTTTCAATATCTTATGTATAAGATAGCGTCCATAACCATCGGGAATGCTGTCGTCGAAAATACCGAAATTCCCTGCAAACGGAGTCTGTTCCGCAATGAAAAGTTCGTCACGTAGGGGAAGATAAACCGGAGATATGGAAAAGCCATCGCGAAGCCAAGCGCTGTCATACTGAAAGACACAGCAATCACCAGAGGGATTCATCGAAAGACGTCCTACAAGTCTGTCGTGGTAAAGGACATCAAGTTTGTCTGTAGTTTTCATTTTGTTGTGCCTCTTTTTCTGTTGCGGTTGTTTTTTATCTCTTCTAATTCCGACATTGTGGAATATTTGGGTTCCGCGGTCACTTCCTTCAAGTTCTGAAGATAACCGAGAGCCTTGCAGAGAGCCGCGTATGATTCCAAAGATATCTTATGCTCCGTCTCAAAGCGGGCGATTGTCGGAACGGGAACTCCGGATTGTTCCGACACCGCCTTCCGGGAAAGACCTTTTTCCAGACGACGCGTCCTGAATGAATCAGCAATGAAAGACATCGCCGAATCAATAGGCTCAGAATATAAAGTATAAATCATAATATAATATCTCTTATTGCCAATTTCTTACTTTAACACACATCATCATATCTCTTATACGCAAAGATAGAAAATGGCGGGGAATAAAACAAATCGGACCGGAACCTTGCGGAAGGTCCGGTCCGAAAATCTGTTTGGGCGTGGGATTACTCGACAACCACGTCGTCTTGGTCGCGGAGAATGAGCTGCACACCGCCCTGATACATAGTGAGGATGCCGGTGACGGTGATGGTTTTGCTGCCCTTGAGGACCTCCGGTGCGATTTGCAGGTCAGCGAATTTTGAATAGCCGCTCGTGCGAATCTGAACAGTTCCGCCGGCTCCGGTGAAGTACTGGCTCACAGAGTAGGCATTGGCGTTGCCCTGGAGCTGGCTCTTGACTTCAGGCTTGCTGAGTTCGCCGTAATTGTCAGCGCCGCCGCCCACGTGAGCCTTGTCCCAAATGCCGGAGTTGAGATATTCGAGGAACTTGCTCTTGGACATCGCCCAAGTTGTCACACCCCAGTTGCCCGGTGCTCCGACTTTGTCAGCATTATCCTTGGTGAGGAATATGCGGTTCTCAGACTTGTCGTTTGCCTCGTTTCCGTTAAGATAGACAAGCGTGAATGCCTCATCTGCATACTTAAGTCCAGAGATTGTGACAAGTGCTCCTACAGCGTCAGATGTGGCCTGACAGTCATTCTTGCCAGGAAGGGCTGAAATCTTCCTGGGAGCGATTGGCTGAAGGTCATTGACATCGCAGCGGAACACGTGCCGGTCAATTATGTACTGGTCCTCGATGTACGAAGTAGAGTACTTGATCTGCTGAGGATCCTTGAGGCCGAGCTGAACCGAGCCCTGTCCGCCATAACTTCCGCTCTTGTAGCCATATTCCCCTACAGAAAGACCGTCAAGAGAGATGTAGACCATCTGACCGACCTTGTAGTCGTTGTGAAGACTGGTGCGTCCTACCTTGATTTCTATTCCAGGGCCGTTGGCATCGTCCTGAATGTAGAAAGACTTGTAGAAGTTGCCGGAACGGTCGGAAGTGGTGATGCGTCCCTTAATCCAGAGATCCTCGGAAACCTCCCAGCACCAGGTTTTTAACTGTTCGGAAGCTCCGGCCTCGGATGCCTTGGAGATAAATCTCTGCGAAAGTTCCTTTATCGTGAGAACGGTACCGGTGACACTTTCCTCCGGATCAAACGGAGTATAAGCCTCCGGATTATCATATTTTCCGGTGAAGACCGGCTGAAATTCCTCGCAGGAGGTAAGGAGAGCGGCCGCTGCCGCGAGTGCAATAATTATCCTTTTCATTGTGGGTCCTCCTTAGAATCTGAAATAAAGGTTCAACATATAGTTCACTCCCTGCATATAGAAATACTTGGAGTCGAACTTATAGTAGTTCTTGTAGTCCGCGCTCTTTATGAGACGTGTCTGCTCATAACCGCCGGTCCTTATATCCCTGTTGTTCAGGAGGTTCTTTGCCTCAAGAGAGAAACCGAAGTTGTAGGTTCTGCGGATATACCAGGACTTTCCGACGCTGAGGTTCATCACCACTGCCGGCTTGAACTTTTCCTGAGCGGTCATATAGTTGATTTCACCCGGGGTGAGTCCTGCGTCAGTGTACTCACTGTTGAGAATCCAGCTCTTAGCATGCTCTGCAACCATATCGTCATAGAGTTTGTTGTCAGGACCGGCTGCCGCCTTGATTGTCCTGTAGAGCGGGTTCATATCGAGATAGGAGTTCGCATAGACATTGGCTCCGAGAGTGAAGAACCAGTATGAACGGGTCCTGTAGTTGAGAGCGAGGTTTGCAGCGAGCTGCGGTGTCGAAGGAACGTGGTGTTTCTGAATCTTCTCTACCACATAGTTGCCGTCCTCGTCAACTTCGAAACAATCATTAGGGATGATTGTGGAGTTTGCAGGAATCTCGGCATCTGCCCTAAGCTTGTAGACAGGGCTGCTTGCCCAGTAGGTGATAGGCTTGCCGTAGGAATCTGCCACGATTTCAGAGCTGTTGTCCACTGTCTGATACATTGTCGGAGTGGAGGTGTAGATGTACTGGCCCCAGCTCAGAGCACCCTGAAGGTTGAGTCCGGTCACTCCCAACGGAAGTTTGAATCCGAGTTCAAGTCCGAGATGACGCTGGTCGATGCCTGTCATCGCAAAGTTGGTGAAGGAGTGCTGTGAGTCGTCGTAGAAAGACTTCATCACTGACTGGTCCATAATCTGAGTCACAAATCCGGTAAGACGAAGGTCGTAGCCGTTGTTGCTCAACTGGTAGTTGATGTCGGCTGAGACGGTCTTGGAAGTAGTAAGATTAGGAATCAGCGAGTTACGTGTTCTCGGTGAAAGGAAGGACTGGTTGAAAGTCGGAGCATCGTTGAAGAAGCCGACATTTGCGAAGAAACGGTGTCCTCCGGTGAGAACATATTCGGCGTGAGCCTTCACGGAATAGGTGAGGAAGGTGGAAACCTTTGACTTGCCCTTCGATGTGATGACCTCTTCAGTAATCGGGTCGTAGGTGGTGAGTTTCAACGGGTTACCATTAATGTCCTTGACGATGATTTCGTTGAACTCATTGCGGATTGCATTTGACCCGCCATCCCAAGCCGTAGGGAGCGACTGCTCTGTGTCGAGACCTGCAAAAAGGCCCTTGCGCACCAGACCCTCTCTCCAGAATGAGGAGAATCCGAGTTTCGCACCGACATTTGCCTTGAAGTTTCCGAGGTCGAAACGTCCGTCAGCCCAGAGATTGCCGTTGCGCACCTGTGCGTAGTAGTCGTAGCCGTATCTTCCACCCTTTCCGATCTGTTTTGCCTCGCCGTTTGCAATCCACCAGTCGAGATCGTTCTGAATCATCGCTTCAGAGAATGCAAAATCGCGCTCCGCGAAGTTGTCGGTGTTGAGATAGTACTCGCCGCCGAGAAGGTCCTTGATTTTCTTGTAGTACTCGGAACGGTTGATTTTCGCGTTGAGACCTCCGTTGAGAGTGAACCAACTGTTGGCGCTCCATTTCACATTTGCAGCCAAGTTGAAGTCGTGCTGGTCGACGCGGCGCTCTTCCTGGACATACTTTGAACGGCCGTTGGCGGCGTTGTAGTTGATGTTGTAGAGACGGTCCCAGTCGAGGTGCTGAGTATTCACATCAGTGCGCCAAGCCTCTCGGGCAAACTCATATTTGTCCATATTGTAGCGACCCCAGTTGCTGTCTTCCATATAGAAATAGCTCGGGAGGTTGCGGTAGTAGTCCGGACGCGGGTCTGCGGAGTCGTACCAGTCAAGGGCAGAATATCCGTTCTTTCCGGTCCTGTAGAGGAGAGTCACGCCGGCCTCAAGGTTCTCAAGAGGATTTGCGGTGTATTTGATGATGAATACAGGCTCGTGAGTGCTGCGTACACGGGAGTTACGGACCTTGCCGTTCTGATAACCCCAGTTGGAGTTGTACATATTGTAGCTGAACTCGCCGTTCTTCTTCATCATATCATAAACTTCCTGTGTGGAAGCATTCTGTGCACCTCTTGAACCAGGAGTTGCGAATGCCATGAATGCAAGACGGTGTTCGTCGTTGAATTTCTTCTCCGCACCGAAGTAGTAGGCGAATGAACGGTAGTAGACACCCTTCACCCAGTCGTTACCGCCAAGGCGGGCGGAAACATTGGCAGCAAATGACCATCCGTTGTCGAGCTCTCCGGAAGCGTAGTTCGCCATAAGACGAAGACGGTAGAGAGCCGAGTTGCTCAAGAGGCTGAAACGCCAGCCCGGACGCACTGATGCAGGATTTGCGAGAATGTTGGTGACACCGTTGTAACCACCGAGGCTATAGTCGGAAGTCTCTGTTCCGATGGTGCTCTCCTTTGCCCTCATAGCTTCATTGAGTCCGCTCCAGAGTGAGAAAGGCGAATAGCCTGTGACAGCATCGTTCATCCTCACACCAGCGAGAAGCACATCCTGTGTTTCATTGGCATATCCCCTGTTCTTGAAACGTACGTCGCTGAATCCATATCCCACGATGTTGTTGTAGGGGTCGTTGGCGCTGAAAAGGATTGCGGGAGCATCGGTATATCCCGAATCTTCCATATCGAATTCGGCGAAATTGGAATCATCGACTTCCGCAACTCTCTGTTCTGCAACGAGTGAGACAAAAATAAGGTCTTTCACATATCCCTCGACAGTGAGGTTGATGCGTGAAGAAATGAACCCTTCTGCGGAAACGGTCATCAGATAGTTTCCGTCTTCGAGGCCTTCGAAAATGAATGAACCGTCTGCGCGCGAGAAGTCATCGACAACGGCAACGGCATCTTTCACGATGGTGATGTGGGCATTTGTAATCGGAACACGTCCGGCGCGGTTGACAACTGTTCCCTTCACTCCGCCAAGTCCGCCTGTCTGGGCGAAAACGGAGAGCGAGCAGAGCAGCGCCGCGAATGCCGCAAGAATTTTTTTCATCATTGTATTTTAGTTTATATCAATTATTCCATTTTTGCATCCCATTCTTAGATGGCGATGTCGCATAAAAGGATGGAGTGCAAGGCTTGCGAAATCTTTTTAACCGGAGCAACCTGATGGTTGTGAGGATTAAAAAGTTGAGCGTAACGCAGCAATCCGCCTTTTATGCGTCATCGCCTCTATTTTCCGATGACGATGTAGGTAGGATAGTGATCGCTATATCCGCCCACAAAAGCCCCGTTGGAGAAGGTCCTGAACGGATAGCCCTTATACTGTCCCTTCTGGGTTGTCATCCAAGGGCGTTTGAACACCACTCCGTAGTATTCTTTGCCGTGATTTTTCGTCACCGGCTGAATCTTGAGCCCTCCATCCGGAGCGTGCGCAAGGTTGTAGTTGACAAGTTCGAGGTCGTAGATACTCCAGACTCCCTGGTAGCAGAGAGAACCGTAGCCGGCCTTGAGCATCGAAATGTAAGGAGAGTAGAACTCGGTCGGGGTCACATTTTCGAGGCGCTCCTGTCCGTGGAGATATTTCGCCATCGAGTCGTCGGTCGGGTTGTCGTTCATATCACCCATTGCGACAATCTTGATTCCGGGGTATTTCGCCTCCATCTCTCGCGAGTGATTGTAGATAATCTCGGCACCGCGGCTGCGTAAATTGCCGCCCTTTCCACCGACACGAGACGGAAGGTGGGCGACATAGAATGCAAAGTGCTCACCTGCTATAAGTCCGTGAACCATAAGGATATCACGAGTCTTGAAGTAGCTGGTGTCCGTGTCGGAAAAGTCGATGTCGGAATTGAAATCGAAAGGGATTGACTCACTGTCGAGGTAGGTGAACTGGTCCGGTTTGTAGAGCAGGGCCACGTCCACGCCACGGCGGTCCGGGCTGTCGTAGTGGACAATCTGGTAGTTCGCGTCAGCAATCTCAGGCTGGCTCACGAGGTCCTCGATGACGAGGCGGTTTTCAATCTCTGAGATTCCAAGTATGGTGTGCCAACGTTTGTTGTTGTCGGCCATCGAACGGATGACTTTCGCCATGTTGTGGAGTTTTTTCTCATATTTCGCCTGCGTCCACTTGTTCTTTCCTTCCGGAAGGAACTCGCTGTCGTTCTTGACAGGGTCGTCGTAGATGTCAAAAAGGTTCTCGAGATTGTAGAACCCGATGACGTAGTTCTGCTGAGTTTTCTGCGCATATGTCACAGTTGACAATAGAAGCACAATTGCAGCGACAAGGATTGAACGTTTCATTTTATGTTTGACGTTTTCTGATGGTTATTGTTTGCTGTTTGTCCCGGAGCGGAGTTTCCCTCTACCGGCCCGGAATAATATTTCTATAGCGGCCAATAGTTTACACTCGGCTCTTTTGCTTTGATTTCAGCGGCCTTTTCCTCGCCAACCATTTTGGAAAGGTTGACGAAAAAACTGATTCCCAGCTTTTGCTCAAGAGCGGAGATGGACATCAAGTCTTCTCTGCTGACTTTGCGAGTCGGGGTGGTGTTGTGGTCGAGCCAGACTGCGCAGCCGACATATCCTCCGCTACGGCTGTAGCTCAAAAGTGCTTTCCAATAGGCTGAAGGAATGCTCGCTCGCGGACCGCCACGTCCCGCCTGGCTGCTTCCGAGGTTTTCCCTCACATCACAACCGGTCACGACATAAAGTGTGTCGGTCGTAGAATTGAGTTTGTTTGCCCAAGAACGGACCGTACCCTCAAGTCCGGCCCAGATTTTCTGGTTGAACTGCCATTTCTGTGGAGTCATATTGGTCGGGTAGAAGGTCTGGACATTTGCAAATCGAGGAGTGAGCCTATCAGCAGAAGGAAGCTGGTGTCCGCGGTCATATCCGCTACCGAAGCCACCGTTCCAAGTATTGGCCTGTTCGGACTGCGGAACGAGTGGATCTATTCCCCACGCGTCGGTCCTATCACCACTACCGGCAAGGCCTCGGTTCAGAGGATAGGCGACCCAGATGGAAAGATGGTCGCTACGGCTCCAATAGAAGGAGTAGTTGCGCATTTTCTTTCCTCCCGAGGTCATACTGTGCCAACCCCAAAGCAGTCCGTCACCGGTCTTGGTCTCGGGGAGTTCCATCCAACCGCAGGATGTCGCATCGGCAGTTCCACCGTCAGGCCCGGCGCCGTCCGCAGTCTGGGTGAAGCGCACTTCCGCGGCGTCGTTCTCGGTAGAGACTATGACATAGACGCTGCGTGAGGCGCCGGTCTTGTTTGCGTCGTAATTGAGCTTTATGTTGCTCTTGTAGCCGGTGCCGACGCTGTGGCTGAGCTCTGCCCAGGCCTCGTCTCCACCGAAATCAAGCTCAAGGCTCCATGCTCCGGATGCCCGCACGACCACAGAGACTTTACCGGCGTCCTTGCCGGCACTCTCCGGATTGAGTGTCAGGGAAAGTTCCGAATTTTTCTTTACTCCAATGGGGTCGCAGGATACAATCAGCACAGCAAACGCCACAAAAGCGAAAATTCTGCTGATTGACTTTGTCCAATTGACGTTCATCAAAATGTTTTCTATTATTGTGAGTTAAGGGAAGCCCGCCTTGAGAGCGGGTTTCCCTTAATAGACAAGTATTCTGTTCTATCGAATATTACTCAATGGAAAATTTAGCCGACTTGAACTGGAAAAACTTATTTTTATCTCCAGAGACAGAAACATTATACACAAAACGATAATATTTTCCCGTCCAATCGGCATCTGAATTGAATGTGGTTTTGCCATTAGCAACAAAATCACCTTTGAGAGTGGAAACGGCATTTGCACCGGTCTTCGCATCGTCTGCACTATTATGGACTGTAAGAGTTATGGAGTTTACAGTAATATCATTAGCTGTTCCGTGCTCAACAACAATCTTCACTATCTTTGAAGCAAGCGCTGTTTTGCTATACAACACCCTATCAACCTTATCTAATGATTTGCCACCCATACGCCAAGGATTTATTGTTGAATTTCCTGTAAAATTCCACACGACCTTGTTCACTTCGATATCGCAATCCTTGGCATAGCCATTATTCGTACCCTTTACTGTCGCTGTACTTAATTCGTATCCACCTTCTACTGTAGGATCTGTTGGTTCCGGTGTCGGGCCTACAGGTTCAGTTGTTCCCTCTGCCTTAACAAGGACATCATTGATTTCCCAAGAGCCACTTTCGCCATCTTTGGAGGTGTAAACAAATGCGATCTTAACCTTTGAACCAAGATAAGCCTTAAGGTCAATGCTTCCAGAAGAAACAAAAATCCAATCAGTGCCGGCCGGCCAGGTCGGGACTGTAAGATTATCCCAAGTCGTTCCATCCTTGGAAATCTTCACAGAAACAAAATCCTTGGCTGTTTTGCCTGCAGGGAATTTGTTGGCAGTGTGCATAAATGACAGAAAGGCTGCCTTCTCTGAACTGAGGTCAATCTCCGGAGAAACAAGCCAACTCTCTGAAGCGTAGCTTTTTCCGCCGACAAAAGCAGATGCCTTCATATAATGATATTGGGCGTCATGTTTCCAAATATAAGTAAGTCCCTCAGCCAAAGACTTATCGTCGATGGTGAAATTGCCCTGACTTGCAGAGAATGTCTCAGAGAAAATTGCTCCTTCTGGAGTAGGCTCCGGACCAGGGGTAGGAGTTGTGCCACCACCGAGTTCTACACCCTTCGAAAAGTCGATTGCAGTTCCGGCAGTTGTGGAAGTGAGCAGTGTCACATCGTCGATGCTGTAGACGGAAGCTTTTGTGCACTGGAAGTATATATAAAGTGCTGTAGTGCCGGCAGGAACGGTGAATTTGGAAGACGCAAGAGACCACTTGCCGTCTGGGTCGCCGTTTGCGAAAGTGTATGCAAGCTCAACATATTTGCTACCGTCGTTGCTGACATAAACCTTGAACTCATCGTGGTTGAATACATTGGAAGCCTCGCTCTGACCATACTTATTGCCACCGAAAGTAAGTTCAAAATTCGTGCTTGAAGGAAGCGTGATGTTCTGAATCTGGAAGTTTGCGTTTGTTCCGAAGAATATCTTGTTTCTTCCGGAGCCTGCATAATCGGTGAAGCCTTCAGCATCTGAGAGTTTGCCTGACTGCCTTACAGATGCTGATGAAGAAGCGTAAGCTACAGTTGAAACGCCTGAGCCTTCTTCATTCTTCCAAACATCTGTCTTGTCAAGATAAGGCCAGCCAGATGAAGCCTTCACTGCATCTGCCTTGTCGAAGTTGTTGTGGTAGACATAAGCGTCTGACTGAGAACCGGAACCTTTCTGTGCTACAGTGAGAGTCTTCTTTGTTCCGACCATGCGGACAGTGAACTCTGCAGAACGGTCAAAGCTTGTGTTGGCTTCCACAGTGACAGTAATCTGATTGTCGGAAGTCTTCTCAGCCTTAACCCAGGCATTCTTGTCACCATCAGCGATTGACCACTCGCGGTTTGCCTCAACAGCAACAGTCTTAGTGCCACCGGCGATCTCAAACGTGAGCTCGGTTGGATTAAGCGTCAGTGACGGCTTGTCAGATGACGGATCCTCATTCTTGTTGCAGGCAACAGCTACTGAAGCCATCGCGAGCACTGAAAGGAATAAATGTTTGATTTTCATTGTATTTGTGTTTATTTGGTTTGACTTTATTTCACTATGTACCAATAAATCTTCCACAAATATGGGAAAGTTATACATAGTCTTGAAAATCGCTACAAATTTAAGGCAATAAATGACATTTACAAAGACTATCTCAAAATTTGCTTAAACTTTCACATTTTCGTAACACTTTACATCTACAAAAACAAAGGAGCTGCCCAAGGACAGCTCCCGACCGGAGGGGAAACAGAGCACCCGTCACGGATGCTGTCTCAGCCTGCGGCTATCGTGCGACCCAAACGCGACGATAGTGCGGCCGGACTCTTTCCTCCTTGCCGTTACGGACTCGGGTGTAACCCTTGACCTTGACAAGGACGGGCATTCCGATTCCTATCAGAATCAGGATGCCGACCATTGAGAAGCCCTTTCTTGTCATAAATTATATACATTTGGATGCAAAGGCTCTTTTGGGGTTCCGTCATCAGTACTCCTCCGGTATATCAAAAAAAAGACGACACCTCAGTTTGGGTCTGAGATGCCGTTTTTCCAAATGTATCTTTATGTCAAGATGTTGCAAAGATAAAAAAACTTTTTCAAAGACGAATAAAGTTTTCATTTTTTTACATCACCAAACCATAAAGCAAAAAACGAGTCAGGCACGATATAACCTAACTCGCTTTGCGGACTTTAACGTTCCGCGGCATCCAGTCTTTCCTTGTCATCTGTTTACGACAAATGACAACGCAAAGTTAACTCATTCTGCGACAAATGCAAAGTAATGAGCCTTGTTTTATCCAGAATCACACGCCCACAAAACATCGAAGACACGTCCACCTCGGCCGATTTCGTTCGATAATCCGGAAATCGGGAGTTTGACACTTTAAAATCAAAAATATTTGATAGAGTTCGTTCAGAACTC
>ERZ1026882.282-NODE-282-length-32897-cov-12.653827_pt1 | contig 32897 bp, 46 predicted proteins | sample MGYA00380171_ERZ1026882 | MGnify/ENA primary metagenome ERZ1026882 (study PRJEB33269, sample SAMEA4719807) | human gut metagenome | biome: human-associated habitat; feature: organic feature; material: feces | place: Cameroon | collected 2013-10 ...
ATCAAGTTTATGCTTTATTAACGAAAAGTTTTCCATAGGGGTGCTGAGTAGTTACGAAGATAGGTTCGACTCCTAGATGGTGGACAATGCATATTTCTTTCATGAAATTACAGGATAAAATTAAACATGTTGCAGCGGCAACGAATTTATTTTTTATTTTTAAATAGAAGTATTAAATAAGCAAAGCCCCTGCTCGTCCGTGAGGATAGGCAGGGTTATCTTAAACTTCAAAAACAATTAGCGTATGCTTAGATTATTCTCAACTCGGTCGTACCAAGAGCGAGTGAACGATATATACAGACAATTAGAGCGTAACGCTTGGTGTCCCATTGAGATATTCGAGCGAAAAATACGCAAGATAAATATGCTGAACTCCCGAATCAAGAATCTGGCAGCAGATATGGGTAGAGAGGAAGGCGAGTACGAAACTTTAAATACGAAAAGGTATGATGAAGAGGAGTAAACCCCTAAAGAGAACTCCAATCAAGAGAACTACATGGGATAAGGCAAAGAACGAACAGGAAAAGAAAAAGGCGAAGGCTGGACTCAGCAAGCCAGCACTCATCAAGAGGCTCGATAAAATTTTTTCTGAATTTATTCGGCTACGTGATACTCAGCCGTGGAACTTTCAGTATGGTCGATGTATTTCTTGCGGTAGGATTCTCCCATGGGCTAAGCTTCAATGTGGACACTATCATTCTAGAGTACACATGAATACGAGGTTTGATGAGAAAAATTGCAATATTGAGTGCGTTTCTTGTAATATTTTTTCTGCCGACCATTTGATAGGCTATAGGAAGAATCTAATCAAGAAGATTGGGGAAAAAGAGGTTGATATGCTTGATGTTAGAGCGCATCAATCGAAAAACTACTCTCTTTTTGAACTTCAAACTCTCATAGACTACTACACAAAGGAAGTCAAGAAACTTAAAATAGGAAAGGATTAAACTTTATATTGTATGAAGACAAATCAAGTAATGATTCGTAAGATGGGGGAGTTCGATGTTTCCCAACGAACCAAGGACGGAATGTTTAACGCAACCGCCTTGTTGAAGCAATGGAATGCACAAGACGGTGTGGCTCAACGGAAGTTAGATAATTATTTTGCATCACCCAAGACAGCGGAGTTCATCAAGACAATCATCGAACGTGAGGATTTAAATACCCCAAAAATGGTGTATTTGAAAACAAGAGGTAACAATGGTGGAACTTGGATGCACCCACTTCTTTTCATAGACTTTGCAATGTGGATAAACCCATCTTTTAAGTATGATGTACTGAAGTTCGTTTACGATCAGATGATAAAGTATAGAAATGATTCTGGGGATGCTTACAAGATGTTGTCTTCCGCAGTACGTTCCATCGTTTCAAAGAACGATATGCGAAAGTATATGCAGACCATAGCCAAAGGCATAAACTACATCATTGTCGGCAAGCATGAACACATGGTTAGAAACGAATGTGGTACAGAAGAAATTCAAAAGGAATACTTTGAGACAGAAAAGCAAGTAGCCATGCTCATCAATGATGGTTTTTTGAAAACTGGCGATGAGGTTGTGAACTATCTCAGAAGAAAATTCATGAAGAAATACTTTTAGATAAATAACATAATGAGTAAGATTAACGTAGATGCAAGCTTATACTGCTTCCCTGAAAAGGCGCATGAGAACGATGCCGCTTACGACCTCAAAGTAGGAACTGAGGTTGAGGTATCACCAAACAAGCGTTTTTATGTTCCGCTCGGATTCAGAATCCAGTTGCCACAAAACATGAAACTGCTGATTCAGCCACGTAGCGGCATGTCGGGCAAGGGTATGGTGATTCATGTCTGGTATCCTAATTGGACGAAGTTGGGGCATTTGGGCAAGGTAAGAGAGAATCTTGATGTGATTCTCGGTCTGATTGATTGCGACTATGGCGAAGAGGTTCATGCAATCGTAAAGTCGGGTAGATGGAAATGGAAGAATCGCATCTTGCGAGCACTCGGTTTCCGCTTCTTCATCCATGAAGGAGACCGCATTTGTCAAGGAGCCTTCACATACGTGCCAAGCACCAATCTGGTTAAAGGACCGGTCAACGGTACAAGAGAAGGCTTAGGCTCAACAGACAAGGATAAATAAGGCTATTTAAATGTTTTCATTTTTTCCCTGCCCATTTCCTGGGGTAGCTACCGGGAGTGGGCAGGTTTTTAAAAATCATGAGTAAAAAGAATATAAGAAAGAATTATCTCAACCAAATCAGAAAGGTTACTGAGGAGGTTGACAAGGCAGGAGAGCAAGGAAAGCATTTCCGCTGCATCATCCTCATGGGCGATGCCAACACAAAGGAAGGCTTCTCCTTCATCCACGCATCAGATGGAGACCTGCAGCAGCTTCTCCTTCATGCCATGCGTCATAGCAATGCGTTCACCTACGCAGCCGCATGCGCTTTCGAGGCATACGACAAGGAGCTAAGAGGTAAAGACAAACAAGAACAAAATAACGAGAATACAGATGAGAATTAGAAAGAAGCTTATCGTTCCTACTGGAGAAATATACACCGCAGTAGGAGAAAAGGGACGACTCTTAGAGTTCCTTACAGTTGGAGATTATGGAAAGAACGCCAATATTAAGGCAGACTTCCTTGGTATTACAAGAGACTTGAACGGAGTACCTAACGGAAAGCCTATGCCTCTTACGGAGAAATGGGTGATTACTATCTCAACCCAATATGGCTGCTCAATGAACTGCAAGTTCTGTGATGTACCTAAGGTTGGACCGGGAATCAATGTAACACTCAACGATTTAAATGATGAGGTTCTTACTGCCATTCGTCAGCACCCCGAGATTAAGCACACCAAGAGATTGAATATTCATTATGCTAGAATGGGTGAGCCTACATGGAATAATGAAGTTCTTGCTCATGCAGCAACGCTGGTTCGCAGCGAAATTGAACCTTATATTGGCGATTCTTTAGTGCATCCTGTTGTAAGTACAATGTTGCCAAAGGCAAATAAAGGGTTGAGTGTATTCTTGCAAAGATGGGTTGATATTAAGAATAATGTATATAAGGGTAATGCCGGATTGCAGTTCTCTATCAACTCTACCGATAACAATCAGAGAGAATATCTTTTTTCCGGTAATTCTTTGTCGCTTGAGGAAATTTCTATTATTGGAGATATATTGCCAATGCCAGTAGGACGTAAGTATGCACTCAATTTTGCATTAGCAGATGATTCAATCATCGAAGGTGAGAAATTGGCAGGTTTGTTCGACCCTGATAAGTTCATGTGTAAGATAACTCCTTTGCATAGAACTGCAAGTTGCGAGAAGAATCACATTCAGACAAGTGGCGGTTATGATTCTTTTGTTCCATACAAGAAGGTTGAGGAAGACTTGAAGAATCATGGATTCGATGTTATCGTTTTCGTCCCATCTTATGATGAAGACAATGGGTTAATAACTTGTGGTAACGCTATTCTTTCGGGAAAGTTACCAACATCTAAATACAAGGAAGAAATTTATGAAGCAGATTCAGTTCAAGAAGCTTAGACTTCTCAACTTTTGCGGCATTCGCAATGCTGAGTATGAGTTTGGTGATTCACTCACCATCATCAAGGGAAAGAACGGACTAGGCAAAACGAGCGTGGCTAATGCCATTCTCTACGCCCTCTTCGGCAAGGACATCAACGGAAATTCGCTCGACATCAAGACGTTCGATAAAGACCACAACATCATCCGTGAGATTCCTCATGAGGTTGAGCTTACGGTTAGAGTCCATTGTGTTGGTGAAGAAGGAGCCTCAAATCAAGTAATCGTCTTGAAGCGCACACTTACCGATTCATGGAAGGGTGATGAGTGCAGAAACACCTTTAAGTACTACGTGAATGGCGAGATTTCAACGGCAGGCGATTTCAAGGACGTGGTGGATTCCATCTGCCCCGAAGACGTCTTCCGTCTCTGTTCGTCAACACGAGATTTCGTTTGCCGCCCTTGGCAGGAGCAGCGCAACAAGTTGCAGGCACTTGTCGGCAATATCACTACCGATGATATTACGCAGGGTGACGAGAAATATAATTTCGTTGTCGAAGCCCTCAAGCAGCAGGACATCGACAAGTACGTTCACCACATCAAGTACAGCCGCAAAGAGGTGCAGGATCAGCTTGATGCCGTGCCTATCCGCCTTGAAGAGTTGAATAAGTCTCTGCCCGAAGCGCAGGCTTGGGAAGCCCTATCTACCGAGAAGTATCAGCTCAACGAGAAACTTGTGGAGTATGCCAACAAGATTCAGGAGATTCGCACTGGCGGTGCCGACAAGGTGCGCCTTGATGCAATTCGCAAGAAGATTGACTTTGCCGAGAAGCGCAAACGAAACATGGAGCAGGGTGCATTGAATCTCTTCACCGAGATTACAACCAAGCATCAGAGCGATGTTATTAACGCCAATACCGCCGTAATGGTTGCTCAGCGTCTTGTAGATGATTTGAAGGCAGAAATGAAGGGTCTCAACGAAACCAAGATTCATGCCGGAAAGCAGAAGGAGGAGTGCGAGAAGCAGGCAAACGAAATCAATCAGAAGACTGATGAAGCGAATGCAAGCACTTGGGAGTGGAATGCAGAGGATGGTATCTGCCCACATTGCGGTCAGCCGCTTCCGGCAGAAGACGTTGAGCGTATCAAGAAGGAGTCAGAGCAGAACTTCAACAACCGCAAGGCAAACACGTTGAAGAAGCTTGATGAAGACTTCGACAAGTTGCAGGAAACCTACACCAACTTGAAGAAGATTCTCGAAGATGCCGACAAGGACATGCAGGACAACATGAACAACATGACGGCAGCGCAGAAGCAGTTGAAGGAAGCCGAGTTCAAGAAACTGGAGGTGGATGCCGACAAGCCGAAGACCTACGAGCAGATTCTTGCCGAGAAGGAAGAGTATCAGCAGGTAGTGAAGGAACTTGCCGACTTGCAGGCTGAACTCGACAAGCCATCCGAGACCAGTTCGGATGATAGCGCAAAAATGCTCGCAGAACTCGAAAAGGAGCGTGAGCCTATCGGAATCCGATACAACGAGGTGCTCGAACTCCTTGCAACAAAGGAGAGCTTCGACCGTATCACCGCTCGCATCGCAGAGATTAGCGAGGATAAGGTGACCTATCAGACTCAGCTCGACGAACTCGATGAGCAGCTTGATGTAGCAAGAGAGTACAATCAAAAGGCAGGTCAGCTGCTCGAAGACCGAGTAAACGAGCATTTCCGTTTCGTGAAGTGGTCCATGTTCAAGACCAATCTCAAAGGCGAGCGTGAAGCCACATGCGAGTGCTATCACGATGGTGTACCATACCGCCGTCTCAACACGGCTGCAAAGGTGAATGCAGGTATCGACATCGCCTACACCTTCGCAAAATATAACGAGATTGAGGTGCCAATGCTTCTCGACGAGTGCGAGAGCGTGAACCACCCGATTTGCCGTGGCGGTCAGCAGATTCGTTTCGTTGTAACTACCGATGAAGAGTTGAAGTTTGAATATCCTGCCCCTTCGGTTATGGAGTAAATGAAGTAGAATTTATTAAAAATATAAATCATGGCAGAAACAGCAGTAGCAAAACAGCCATCGCAGAAGGCGTTGGCAGTAAAGAATTTCCAGGCGGTAATGAACAATAGTTATTACCAAAGTCTGTTGCAGAACACAATGAAGGAGAATAAGGGAGCCTTCACCACAAGTTTGATGGAGTTGTTCACTTCCGACCCTCGGTTGATGCAGTGCGACCCTAATGCGCTCATGGGAGAGGCAGTAAAGGCAGCAGGATTGCGATTGCCTATCAACAAGCAGTTGGGGCAGGCATACATCGTAGTCTTCAATAACAAAGATAAGGTATCAGGGGAAATCACCCCAACACCAACTCTTATCATCGGAACAAAAGGCTATGTCAACCTTGCTCTTCGCACAAACAAGTATATCAACATCAACAAGGGAACCGTATATGAAGGCGAGTTCCAAGGTTTTGACAAAGTAACTGGTTCGCTCGACATCAGCGGCGAGAAGATTTCCGATGTACCGGTGGGATATTTCGCATATTTCAAGCAGAAGTCAGGCTTCGAGAAGATTATGTACATGACTATTGATGAGGTATGTAAGTTTGCCAAGACCTACGCTCCAACAGTCAAGTCCTCGAAGATTACTTGGCAGGAATTGAAAGAACAGGCTATCAAGCAATCCGTGGAAGGCAAAGGTGGAGGTTTAGGATGGTATGCTGGTTTCCAAGATATGGCAGAAAAGACCGTCCTTCGTCAGCTTCTTTCTACATGGGGTGAGCTTTCTGTTGATGCAGAGCAGGTTATCAATGCCGATGAGCGACCTACTGCCATTCAGCAGCGTGACGAGGAGTTTGGAGAGGATAAGAAGGTAATCGTGGTTGATGCCGAGACTGGAGAGATTAAGGAGCCAGCAGGTGAAAGCAACGCTCAGCCTGCCATCGCTGCTACTACAGCAGCCGCACCTGCATCATCACATCGTAAATTGAGCTAATGGAAGAGGAATGGAGATGTCTTCCAGAATGTTTCCCTTATTACTATGTAAGCAGTAAGGGAAACATTAAAAGAGTTGGACATTATACGGTTGACTCAAAAGGAAGAAAGTTCTTTTGGAAAGAGCGTTTCATGAAGGGAACTATAAATAAAGATGGGTATATTCGGATGAATCTTCGAACTATCGAAGGTAAAAGTAAACAGTTATTTCTTCATGTGCTGATAGCAGAGGCTTTTATAACAAAGATAGAAGGAAAGACAGAAGTGGACCATATAAACACTATCCGTACAGATAATCGTGTTGAAAATTTGCGTTGGGTAACTCATATGGAAAATAACAATAATCCCAGAACAAAGCATAAACACGCTATTCGTTCTAAGGAGAGAATGAGTATCCCTGCAAACAAAAGCAGATTTCTAAAGATTATTGATAAATGGAAAAAAGACAATAATGCTTATTTTAGAGAGCAATGTCGCAAAGGTAGCAAAAAAAAGAAAGTTCTGCATTTATCTGCAGAAGGACTTCTTATTAAAGAGTATGACTCTATAACGGATGCTACAAGAGATTTAAGGTGTACACGAAAGTCTATACGAGATTATTGCGCCAAAAGGGTAGTTCCTCGAGATAAAACAATTTGGAGATATAAAAATGAAATTAATAACGATTAATACTGGAAGCCGTGGTAATAGCTACTTGCTAGAAGCAGATGATGGGCAACAGCTCTGCATAGAGGCAGGTTGCTCATTGAAAGAAGTAAAGAAAGTTGCAAACCTCAAAACATCAAGATGCGTGGGAGTGATTATCAGTCACTCCCACGGCTGAAAGGCGACCACGCAAAATACGCAAAGGAGTTCATTAAGGCTGGTATAGACGTATATTCCACCCCAGACTTATCAAATTCTACTTGCGGAAAAATACTTCCAATGATGGAAGAAAAGTCTTATCAGATGGGAAATTTTACAGTAACACCACTATCGGTTTTGCATGATGTTAGTTGCTACGCATATTTGATTCATCACAATTCGTATGGTGCCATCTATTTCTTTACGGATGCCTACAATATGAAGCAAACAATAAGAGGGTGTAAGTGTTATATGTGTGAAGTGAATTATGAGGATGAGCTTCTAAACGAGGCTGTAAAAGAGGGTAGAACTACAGCTAGTCAAGCTGATCGAATTCGTTTATCTCACATGAGTCTAGCACATGCAGTTAAGTTTATGCAGGATTGTGAGGCAGATAAATCTGCTAGCAAAATAGTTCTCATTCATGGTTCCTCCCGTCACCTCAACCCATCGTTGGCAGTAAACAAGTTTCAGCAGGTGCTAGGCGTACCTACCATCTACGCTGAGAAAGGAATAAAAATCAATCTAACGTAATAAGATATGGCAGTATTCGCAAATTTGAATCATACGCCCACCTACATGGAGGCATTGAAGGAGATAGAAAATGCAAAGGAAGCAGGCTATAGCTTGGAGATTAAGAAGTTCCATCCCATCGCCACCAACCAGCAGAAAGCCTATCTCAACTTCATCATCACGTATCTATCCGGAAAGATAGGGCAGACGTTCTATCAGACTCTCAGCGAGATTCAGAAGAACGTGGCTCCCCATATCTTCATGACCGGTGAATACGACAAGCACGGCTATCCCAAGTTCAAGTCACTGGGCTTGCTCAATACCGCAGAGGCATCATCCGTAATCAGAAACATCATAGACTATGCAGGCAGCATAGGCATCATGCTTCCAGAGCAGGACGATGAGCTAGCCATGAAGTATTGTCAGCGAGACATTGACTCAAACAATGGATGGGTGTAACAACAACTTAAAACAAAAAAAGCTTATGAAAACATTAAAGGAAGTCATTGCCGAGGCCAACAACTATGCCCCCGACAACGAAGCCTTGCGTGAAGCATTCGTGCAAGGCGCAAGATTCATGGTATCCGGCAAGTACTACAAGGAGCAGCCGATGTTCCCGAAAGAGAACGAGGTGGAGACCGTGGATTTGCAGGTAACGGTGTCAGCAGAAGGCAGAATCATCGTTCCAACCTTCGATGAGTTTTGGAATGCCTACGCTTACAAGAAGGGGCGCAAGAAAGCCGAAGAGAAGTGGAATAAGCTAAAGTTTTCAGAGAAGATAGCCTGCATGAAGGCGGTTCCTGCCTATGTAGAGAACACCATGATTCCAGGATTGGCACACTCTGGCACAAAAAAGCAATTCAGAATGCACCCCCTCACTTACCTCAATGGGGCAAGATGGGAAGATGTAATTTATCCAGTACAAAGTTATGAACAGCAACGAGCTATCGACCTCACCGCAAAGGCAGCAAGAATCCTTGGTTCCGATTATCAAGGATAAGCCCGGCTACGTCCGCCCTGCCTCCTTCTCGGAGGCTATCTGCAAGAGTACCACCACCTTGCTCGCCATTCAGAAGCAGGGTGGGCTACGCTCACTTGTCGGATGGGTCAAGGGCAGACTGATAGAACTCTTCACCTTTCTCGGAGTCTTCGACATCGTTACCGAGTATCAGATTCAGATGCTTGCAACAAGAATCTGTGCCAAGTACTTCTACTGGACCACCGCCGAACTCGACTACGCCTTTATCTCCTTCGCGCAGGGTGATTATGGCAAGCTCTATCAGCACAAGCATGGAGAAAACAACACTACCATCAATCCGCAGGAGATAATCATTGCGCTCGATTCCTACCAAAAAGACCTTCTGGCAGAGCGTGGCAGGATAGAGGACGAGCGCAAGAAGCAGGAAGAGGCAAGGAAGGCAGCCGAAGACTCCAAGAAGCCGCATGGCATGGAAGCTTGGAAGATTTATTGCGAGAAGAACAACCTTGATTCTGCCACTCATCGCATACATACCGTAGATATGAGCAAGCATGATGTCAATCAGGTGCTCTACAAGGATGAAGAAGAGAGAAAGATGGCAGAAAAGAAGTTCTATCGCAAGGATCTACGTAAACAACAATAGAATAGTTAAACAGAAAAATCAAGAAGATATGAATGTAATTCAAACAGACATGTTAATCGTGTTGGTAATCTTATGGATTGCGGCTATAGCAGTAATAGTCTATGACCGCATCAAGTATCGCAAGTACTACTCATCAAAAGGCAAGATGATAGTGCTTCGCATGAACAACGCCTACACCAGAGGCGTACTAGCCCAAAAAGGCATCAACCTTTGCCAGTGTGCCTACTATAACACCAACAATTATCTCTACACCATTGATGCCGAGAGAGTATGCGGTTTCACGGAAGGCTGCACCCATCTGATTGAAGATGCCATCAAGCATCACCAGGAGGTAGTAGATTGCGGCATCAACATCAACCGCTTCGTGTATGAGATTCAGAAGCTGCAGAAAGAGTTTGGAGTGAAGGAGGGATAGGTATGATAGATGACAAGAAAATAGAAGAAGCTGCAAGAGGAGCAGCAGACTTGTATGAGCAAGACTTACCTATAATGTCTTATAATGAAGACACAGAGGTTGATGGTCAGCATCATTTCTGTCAGGAGTTTGGTGCAGAATTATTCAAGGATGGTGCTAAGTGGGCTGTCAATGAGTTCTTGAAGGATTTGTTGCATGACGCAAGTGAATCTCCTGACTTGGATAGAAGAATCTTGTATGAGTACAAGCCAAATGGTGAGATAAATCCACCTACACATATCAGAGAGGCTACATACGAAAAGGTGCGCTGGAAGGAATGCGGTTACAAGCCAATAAATCCAGAACGGATTATTACTCGTTGGATTTATATTGATGATTTATTCAAAAAGGAAGGAGGCAATCAATGAAGACTTTTGTATTCGATGTTATGCTCAACGGAAGATTCATCTGTACATTAAAGTATAAGATTGAGAAACTCAAAAAGTAAAGCGTATGAGTAGAAAACTAGTGAATTTGGCTAGAATGCAGATGGCATATCTGTCTGCTGTTATCGGTTATGGCAATCCTTTTGGTGTGGAACATTATAGACTGGAAAAAGACTATGGCGGTGCTCCTTCTGACAAGCAGAAGTGTCAGCCAAAGGTACAGCATGAGTTCACCATCAAAGGTGTGAATATTATGGCAGCCTCAAAGAAGGATGCTATAAAGAAGTATAATCATTGTAAAAAGTAAAGCGTATGGACAAGAACATTATATTGTCAGACGAAGAGTTAGAAATGCTCATAACAAGTTTACATTGTATGGATGAGAGAAATTATAACTTTTACGCTCGAACATCTACACCTTGGAATGAAGCTAAAGAGATAAAAGAAACTTTAAGAGTGAAGCTGTTAAGAGCACAGCTTGGTGTTTAACGCCTTCGGGCATAAATAGATAGAATATGAATAAAGAAGAATTAAAAGCAAAGGTTGCCAAGCAACAAAGTATCATCAATGATGCTAACAATCAGATTTATTCTGATGTGAAGGAGTACATAGAAAGTCTTCCATGCAAGGTTGGAGACAAAGTTAGCTGCTCTAGATGTGATGTATGTTGGATTACAAGCATCGTTCCTAAAAAAGGTTACAGTGGCTATAATGGTGAGATTGAAGTAAGAATCAATCCTGCTAAGAAAGATGGAACTCGCTCTAATAGAGAGTTTGTTCTATGGTATAGCGAAGTAGATAGTATCAAGAAGATTGATTAACCATTCTGCAAAGGATATAAATATAAGTAATATGGAAGAAAGAATGTTTTTAGTAATAGTAAAAGGCGAAATTAATGAGTCTGAAATGTCATTAAAGAGAGCTATTAGTGAAGCTATTGAGTGTGAGACTGAAGAATATGACGAGTCACCTCTTTATGGTTGTAATGTTTCTGTAAAGGAGGTAGAAGATTAACTAACCACCCTCTCCTTGGCAACAGGGAGAGGGTAAAAAGAAGAGAATATGAAAACAAAATTACAGATGATAATTAAAATTTTAACCCGAAAGAAAGTTGTACTCTTGACAGAAGAATGTAAGGGAATACACCAAATGACTTTCGCAGGGTGTGATGTGGTAGAAGCTAACAGAATTAAGAATCTGAAATATAATGACGCATAAGGAGGTTAGCAATGAGCAAAGAAAAAGCTAAAGAAGCATTAGGTAGTGCATACTACCTTACGTATCACTGGAGACAGTACTCCTTTGAGCAACTTGAAAAAGAAATGGTAAGAGTGTGTGGCTTGTGCGACAAAGCGTTAGGTATTCCGAAAGATGATAGCGTTACTGACTTTGAGCGAGGTCAGTGGTCTGTTATTCAGAATGTGATTGGCTATCTCAAAGATTATATCTCAGCAGCAGAACTTTGCCGCGAAGCTGGTATCGGTTACAAGAAGATAAAGGCTCTTCAGAAGGATTGCGGTTATACCTACAAGGAAGAAGTTAATGCCTTCCTAAAAGAAAATCGTAATGGTGGAACTTATTTGAAATTGGAGGAATAGTTATGGAGGTATTAAAAAATATAAGCCAGTTAACGAAAGGGTGTGGAGTGACATTTATTAAAAATGATAATTTCCACTTCTACGAGTACCTTATGGTACACCCTAATCGTGATACCTATTTTCTTTTTATAGATAACTGGTCGCAAGAAGTAGTACGAATACACATTAATGACCTCTTGTCAGGAGATTATTATGTTGGTAAGTACGACCAAATCTTCGTCATGGAGAAGAGAAAAGATTTCTTTAGACGAAAGATAAAGTATTGCGATGAAAGAATTGAAGAACTTAAAAGTAAGTAGTTATGGACAAAACAGATTTACATTCATCATTACTCTTCCTGATGCTTAAACTGGAAGAGGCAAAGAGCAACCCGATGCAAGACAAGAACTTTGTTGCTGCATTGACGGAAGTGCTCAGATATTTCCGTGATAACGGAGAGTTGAAGAAAGCCTATGAAATCAAAAAGGATTCATTGGCAAACATGGCTAATAGCCCTTGGACGAAATTGGTAATGGGTATGCTTACATCAAAAATGCAAGCAGACAAGGTAGATGCAGAATTGCCAGATGTTGATGCTCTAATAAAGGAGAGCACTTCTGATGAGTACATCGAAAAGAAAATCAATGATATTCTTGGTGAGTAACTACAATCTCCACCCAGTTTCACAGCTGGGTGGGGCAGTATAAACAAATAATTAATCAAACAATGGAATTAAATTGTGAAACAACAACTTTGAGTTTCAGCAAGGGTATGACTAACATACCAAGTGACATGATTTCAGAAGACGGAGAGTTGATGGAATCAGTAGGATTCGTTTATCGCAACGGTGAAATGGTACCTATCCAGAAGCCTGTCTGCATCACTGGCGACAATCCTGTAGAGGGAAAGCTCGTTTATTGCCACAAGCAGGCTGATTACAGAAACCTCGTAACTTACATCGAGGATGAGCAGAACGGAAGCTATACCTTGAAGCTATACATAGGTTTTAGGAGTGGTAATGTAGCAGATAGATTGGTTCAGACCGTTGAGCTGGGAGCCAAGCTTCTTGACATCAAGAGTAATGCGAACACATTGGTTTGTGCAACAGACAAAGGCTTGTGCTATTATTTGTTCAAAGACAAATCCTATAAGGTGCTAGGATATTCTCTTCCGGATTTGGTGTGCAACTTCACGTTCAGCAAGCCTACAGATAATTATCAGCAGGATGAAAGAACGAGAACACTCATGGATATTTCAAATGATTATAATTACCGTGTTTCTGATGATACCTATTATGATATTAACGGAAAGTTTATCAAGGCAGGAGGTGACAGACCTACTGGCGATTATTCGCAGGGACCATACACCAGCTTTACGATAAAAAGTACTTCTGATGGTTCTCATGAGATAAGTTTCCAGAATACGGTGCAGGGACACGTTGCGCAGGCAATCAACTGGGTGAAGGAAAAGAATATGTTTGCATTTCCTTTCTTCATAAGATGTGCGTTCAGATTGTTTGATGGCTCGTATGCAAAGATTACGAATCCAATTATTTGCTATCCAACCATCAACAGAAATTGCCGATTCGGTTCTGCTGATTACAACAATAAGACTCATACGTTCCAGGATTTGAATCAGGTGAAAGGCACAAATAGCTTTTTCTATTTCATAGAATATAGTGAGCTTCTTTTTAGATTCAAGCCGATTAGTTCTGATTGGAGCGACATTGTGAAGGATATTGTTGTGTTCGCTTCTGATCAGGTAACTCCTTTCAACCTTAATGGAGATTGGAAGTTTGTAAGCCCAAACACAACTTACATGACTCCTTTTGCAAATTTCGGTTTCAAGGGATATTCTGAGAGTGTTTTCAATTACGACCAGAAGGGTTTTAATGGGAAAACAATCCAGGTTCATGACGAAATACAGCCAACATACAAGTCTGATATAGAAATCAAGGATGAACTCGTACATAAAAGTCAGTTCTATAAGTTGTTTTCTGTAGGTATTGGTGATGATGAAGTAGATGGCGACTATCACTGTACGGTAACTAGACGCTTTGGAGAAAAGCGCAGCCTCATCAAAGGTAACGTTGTTAGCAATTTGACAACACAGTCACAACTTGGAGTTGATGATTACTACGGGTGGGCAAGAATGTCTGCAGACAAGTTGTTTACGTACAACAAGAGATTGAATTTGGTAGGTGCTAAGCGTTATCCATTTGAAGGATTCAGCTACTTTGTCGGAAGAGAAGTTGATACGAACAAAGATGAGGCTTATATGATTTACACCCATATTGTTACTGATACTTGCGATAAATGGGTATCTTGTGGAGCCACAATGAATGATTCATTCCTTCGAGGATGGATCTTCTATCCAGACACAAATGCACGTGAAATAATCTTGTTTAAGAGAGGAAAGTATCTGAGAATCCAGTTAATGGAGCATCCTATGCTTAATGGCTCGTATTCATTTACAAATCTTCCTTCCAAGGAAGGCGATGCGGAATTTAAGGATATAACAGATGCAGAATTTGCCAAACTGGTTGAGAGCGCAAACGACTATGAGGATTTGAACTCTCAGATATACACCTCAAACGTTAACAACCCATTCGTTTTCGAGGCATCGGGCGATAACACCGTGGGCACAGGTAAGATTTATGGCATTGTTTCAAACACCGAAGCCGTAAGCACAGGACAGTTCGGTCAATATCCACTGCTCGTTTTCACAAGTGAAGGCATCTATGGCATGAGCGTTAACGCTGAAGGGTTGTATTCTGCTTCTTATCCTATCTCCAGAGAGGTATGCAGTGAGAACTCACCATTTGTTCCTACAGGAAACATGGTGTTCTTCACCGGCATGAAGGGCTTGATGGCAACATCGGGAGGAAGTGTCGCTTTCATGAGCAATAAAATGAGTGGCTATCAGCCAAGCGATTTGAGAACCCTTGATGATGGGGCTTTAAACAGGTTCTTACGAGATTGCATGATTGCCTATGACTACAATGAGTCGTTGCTTCGAATCTATGCAAAGGGAAAGTCGTACCAGTACATATACAATACGGTTGACCAGACCTTTGCGATGGATAATAGCGGAATTGAGGCACAGGCTATTGTGAACGATTACCCGGATAACTTGATTCAAGATACAGAGGGCAACGTTTATTCTCTTACTGACAAGCCTGCTGCCATTGATGATGAGAATCTTTACAGTGGTTATCTCATCACAAGACCATTGAAGTTCACTGGTTCGATGATTCTGAAGAGTCTCAGACAGATTCGTCACCTCAAAAAGTCAGCAGATGGCAAGCTCAGTCTAGAGATATGGGCTAGCAATAACGCCGTTAACTGGTGCAAGCTGGAGAGCGTCGGCGGGAAACCATGGGCTTTTTTTACGTTCAAGTACAACTTGTCAGACTTCAAGGCATCCGATGCCTTCACTGGCTCCTTGGTAAGAGTGCAAAACAGAAGAGCACTCATGCGTAATATGGAATTTTAGAAAATTCAAGGCTTTATAGTATAATAAGGTGGGTGCGTATAGTATTCTACCTTATTTTGTTTCTGTCTAAACTATGAAGAAAAATGCACTTTATAGATACAACCTATTGATATTTTCCCTACTTTTGTACTCAAAATAAACGCTTTAACAATTTTATTTATGAAGAAATTATTATTTATTATGGTAGCTATTATGTCACTATGTGCATGTAGTAGCGATGATGGAGATGATGTAAGTACTGCTAATCTCATCAATCAGATGTCTTATAACGGAAGAACTTATGATATTGATAGTATAAGAATCTATAAGAACGAGCAGGGTGTTTGCATCGGATTGTCTGTATATTCAAACATGTATAGATTAGAGATTGAAAATTGTGAATTGAAAGTAGGTCATAATGACTTGTCAAATAGTTCTGGTTTGCATGTAACATTATATAAGAAGGTAGAAAGCAGAAGATACTTAGCCACACATATTTGGGGGTATGATTGGGATGGCACTCATTTTACTACAGATGATGGCTATGAAGTCTATGGTTCTTCCATAGGGGAAGAATTGTCATACATCGAGTTTCAAGAACAAAACCAGCAAGTTCATATTGAATCTTATATAACGGATAGCAAAAACTCGAAAATCCATACGGTAAAGGCGGTATATTCGGGCAAGCCTATATACAAGTATATTTGATGATTTGGATTTCCCTATAAGCCGAAGGCGGCTACTCTCTACGAGCCGCCGCCTTCTTGGAAAGATATTCAATTATATAGCCAATGGAAAATGCGTATAGATGGAGCAATCCGTTCACATTGTTCAGCAGCATTGTGAAGAGTATGAACGGCATAGCTTTCTTTGCCGCCTCCTTCCATCGCCCCGTCCGTCCCCAAAGAATACCAAACTGGGCGAATAGAAAACCAGACAAGCCCATCGTAGGCTCGCTTACGTACATAGGCAGCATACTGGCAGCCACGGCTACCATGAAAGCCTTCACAGGTGTGAGTCTGTTCTTGATCTTCCAAAGAACCAGCAGGTTCACGACAAGATGAAACACGTTGACATGAAAGAAACTGTAGATGATATGGTTCTCAAAGGGAAGTGCCGGACTGAAACCCACATGCCAGGGCAACAGAACGATGCAGAGGATGGAGATTGCAGCCTTCAATCCAAAGTCTGGCTTACTTGTTATCTCTGAAATCCTTACCATATCGCTTGCATTTATTAAATATATACTGCACCGATTCAGGCGAAAGAAAGAACTCTGGAGCAGGTTCCCCTACCAGAAACTGGCAGATGGAATGCAGAGACTCCCCGATGAACTCCTTCCGCTGAGATACCTTCTGTAGCTTATCGAAAAGCGAATAGTACATTCGCCTTCTTGGTTCCGTCATGGCATCCACCACGGTGAAATCGCCTACCACCATCCTTCTCAGCCGCTCAAACGCCTGCTTGGGGCTAACATAATATCTTGGGGCAGGATGGGCAGCCACCTTCATATATGCCTCCTTCTGCGAGTGGCAGGTATTCGCCACATCACAGTAAGCCTTCATAATGTCTTCCCTCTGCCTTGCCGTTAAGCTAAAGTCTGTCTTTGTCATACGCACACCTTACATTTATGTTGTTGAAATACAGGTGCAAAGATACTACTTATCTGGAAAACGTCCAAATTAACAACATATTTTAAGATTTTGCACATTTTTTATTGTTTTGTGCGAGATTTTTCTTAACTTTGCACCGAATTATAAGATTTAGCATACTATTTCTAAGAAACAGCAACTAAATTCAGGCGTTTAACATAAAATTTTATTTGTATGAAACAAAAAGAAGACGATGCTCTCTCAGATGAGGAGCGACAAATGGTTTTAAACGGCTTGGTAAGCCGCAAGATTTGGAAGTTCTATGAACTACTTTCAAAGTGGGCACCGATACCACTGATGTTGTGGCATTGGTATGGCGTATGGGACTATGGGCATTACCCCAGACCTGCAATACTTGATACAGCCAGCAACGGAGGCTGCATCATATGGATTTACTTTCTGGCATATATTTATATGCCTCTCTGCATGATTCCTGTGAGTTTCTTCTTTAAGTACTGCTGGATTTTCCGCATCCCATTCTTCTATTTCATTGGCGTCAATGCCATCAGGTTGTATTATCGGCACTGGCTCATCACTCCAGACCAACTGGAGACGCACCATGTATTTATTATTTTTACATTAATATTATATGCCTATGGATTTATCAAAATCGCTTTTACACGTAGCAGATGTGGCTTACCGCATGCTACGAAACGATGAGTGCGGCTTCTCGGAAGAAGAGGAGCAGATTGTTCAGAGAAACATCATCTACTGGATGGAGAGAAGACACCACTTCGATGAGAAGCTGGGCAGAGCTTGTATCGCCAACATCTACTACTTCAAGGGCGATATTACCAAGGAATATGCGCCATTCTTCGATTACGAGGAAATGAAGGAAGAATACAAAAGGCAGGCGTTGATGATTCCCGATTACACGATGTGGGACTTTGCCGTGACCATGAATAAGATGTACGCCGAGAACATTGATTTGCTCGGCAAGTGGTCCCGAAGCAAGGAAACATTGAAGAAAAGGGTATCAGAACTGGCGGTCAGCTTCCTCTGCGACGAGTCAACGAACCATCCCACCGATAAAATTTGGTGGTATATGAACAGTTGAATGGAAACACGGAAGAACGTTCAGAAAAAGCCCCTATCTTTGTAGCCATTAATCAATATTAATGGTATATGACGGAAATTATTCATACATTTTTACATGAGCACCTATACATGACGGCGTTGATAATCGCCATCTGTATGGGTGCTCTTGTTGTTTCTATGGGGGTAGATTTGTTCTTCGGCATCAAGAAGGCAAAGGAGAATGGTGAGGCTACCACAAGCACCGGGTTCAAGAAAACCTGCGATAAGGCAAGAAAGTATTTCTCGCCCTTCATGGCTGCGGTGTGCATCGACCTGATTGCCTGCATCGTACTGCCATTCCCTGTTTTCTCAATGATTTGGGCAGGATATTGCGTATTCTGCGAGTTCGTTAGCATCAGGGAAAAGAGTTGGCAGAAGGCTGAAATCCGCAAGCAGGAGAAGACGGTAAGCATACTCCTCGAAAACAAAGAAGATTTGGCTAGGGCTTTTGCCGAGATTATGAAGGAACAGGAAAAAGAGAAGGAGGGCAAGGCATGAAGGTAACGAGAAAACAGATGCTGGAGATTCTGCCAGATGCAGGAAGGGTAGATAGATACCTGCACTACATCAATGCCTGGGCTGACACCTTCGAGATTAACACTCCTTTAAGAATGTGCCACTTCCTAGCTCAGGTGCTTCACGAAACCGCTGGTTTCAAGTTTATGAAGGAGCAGGGAAAAGTAAACTATTTCTTAAAATACGACAAGGGCAGCTTGGCAAAGATGCTTGGAAACACCAAGAAGGGTGATGGCTGGAAATATCGGGGTCGCGGCTTTCTTATGCTTACCGGTAGAGCCAACTACCAGAGCTACCAAAACTCAGAGTATTGCAAGGGCGACATCATGGAGAAGCCAGAACTGCTGGAAGGGCAGAATGGTTCCGTGAAAAGCGGCATGTGGTGGTGGTTCACTCATGGACTGAATGAACTCGCCGATAAGGATGATATTGTAAAAATCACCAAGAAAGTCAATGGCGGCTTGAACGGCATTGATGATAGAAAGAACTGGTTTGGAATATGTAAAAAGGTATTATTATGAAATGGTATAACAAAGAGGCTTGGATAAGTACGATTCTGACGATTATCGTCGGCTTTCTGATTGTTCTTCTTTTGGGCGGTTGCAAGACCAAGGAGTACATCAAGGTTCCCGAATACCATACGGAGTATGTGGTTCGGAAAGATACCGTAGCCAAGACGGATAGCGTATATGTGAAGGATTCCGTATATGTTTACCAGAAGGGCGATACGGTGGTGATAAGCAAGATTGCCTATCGTGACCGATACAGAAACATATATAAGGTGAAGCTTGATACCATCTTCAAGCATGATTCTATTGAGGTTCCTGTTCCATGCGAGCGGACGCTTACGAAAAGCGAGCAGCGGCTTATGACACTGGGAAGATGCTACATCGCCTTTCTCTTCATGGTGGTGGTCTGCGGAATCGGTTTCACCCTTTGGTACCACAATAAAAAGTGCTAGCGTATGGGAAAGATTAGCGAAGAACTACAGATGATTGACTCTCTCTTGATGGAGTTCCATGAGCGCATTCAGTCGGGGCGGTGCCTTACAAACAAGCAACAAAACTCGATGATGTTGAAGTTCCTCCATCAAATCGCCAACAAGGATGAGCCTATCAATAAGACGGCTGCATGCGAGTACGTACAGGTATCAAGGGCTACATTTGATAGACTGGTGAAGGCTGGCAAACTCCCGAAAGGAAAGAAGCGAAAGGGTAGTACTGAACTGGTCTGGTACGAAAAGGATTTGGATAAATATATTGATAAGCTGATATAAGTTTTTTCTGTTTATTGTTAGTTGTAGTAGATTTTAGTTTGTGTTCAATGTAATTTAAAAATCCCCACTTAGTTGTGAAACTGGGTTGGGATTGCTTTTATATCTTAGCCACGGAATGCACGCCGTCGCCTCCGCTATCTCTTCTTTCCTTCTGTTTCCACTTAGGCTTCTCCATGTCGTTGGCACTCACCCAGAGACCAATCGCCGTACTCATCAGCACATCATCATGGTTGCCGTTGCCCACAATATTGCCCAGGCTACCATCATCATGACGCTCATAGATTCTCAGCTCATGATACATTTCCTTGTCTGGCTCATCCCAGAGCATATCATCCACAAACTGCTCCAGATTATCAATCACCCAACCCTTGGTCAGCTTGTTGGTCTGGAATCCGTACTTGGCAAGCACATCATCGCTAACGTCTTCCGGGCTTGTTGTTCTCTGATACAGGTTCTCATAGTAATCAGCAATCTCGTTCAAGATACTTCCGAAGTGGTCGCCTTCCGTGTTGTTGTTCTTCTCTCGGTCGGCGGTATTACTCTCTATCACCAGCAGGGCATCATCATAGTAATGAGCCAATGCCGCTGCCATCCATGCCAGCTTATCATGTCGCACATGCCCACGCCATCTAGCCACTACTCTTGGCTTGCCCTTAATGGTAGGAATCATGCCGAATCTGTCTATCACGGTCATGACGGTATAGTCAGATGTGGTACTCTTACCGCCAATATCCACACTCACCAAGTATCTGTTCTCAACCTGCAGAACATTCGGAACCGCCCAAATCTTCAAGTCACCATCACCATCTGTTCTGATGCTAATCTTCGATTTACTGATGGTTCCCTCATTCTTGTTTCCGTCAATGATGATGTCAGCCGTATAGAGTGGGTCGCACTTGTATTTCTTCTGCAAATCATCAATGCTGTACGGATTGAATACCAGATTACCAGAGTTTCTGAAAGCATCCTCCTCATCCACTGGTGCCTCGGTAGCACAGAAGGAATGCGTGGTAAACTTGTTTCTAAAGTTTCTGTACCACTCGATAGCCTGAAAGCAGGCTCCCTTCTCCCACATGCGCCAAAAGAACTTGCCAGTCTCTCGGTATCCCTTCGGGTTTGTGCTCTTGTCTCTGTTCTCCAGCAGCCATCTGGCAAAGGCACGCTCGTTCTTCACCTCCTCCATGTCATGCTCAATAAAGAAACAAGGAATAAAGAGGAAGGCATAGGCATCGTTGTTCTTCGGGTCCATCGCCAACTGGCACTTGTCGTAGAAGAATCCCGAATTACCCTTACCTGTGCTCTCAAACACCTCCAAGTTATCCTCCTGATTTCTGATACCACCCGAAATAGACGAAATCACACCCTCTGGATCATGCTCTGGGGTCTTCTTCCAATATGCGACCTCAGAATAGTGAGCACAGTGGAAGTTGCTACCACGCACGGAATCGAAGTTCTCGAAAGATGCCACGGTCAGCGTACTTCTTCTGATAGCCCTCATGCCGTCTGTAACCTGAAAATCGTCAGGCGAGTTCTCGTAAGGCGAGAATTGCAGTTTGGCACCAGGGCATCCGATGGTCCAGCCCGGCTGATGCTCCAAAGCCTTTCTGTACATCGCCTTAATCTTCTTGGCGGTGTTCTTCTGCTGCGCAAGCACTATGGCATTCCAACCATCCCTGCGGAAATCCTGTAGCCATTTTATATAGAGCTGGGTCAAGGTAGAACCTCCCCACTGACGGGCTTTCAAGATAACAACACGTATCGCCTTCTTGTCGGTTCGCAAATCCTCGAATATCCTCAGAAGCAATCTTTGTGGATAGTTCAGCTTAAACGGAATCATGTTACCCGTCACCTTATCCTCAATCTTGTCGGTAGCATAAAGGGCAAACTCTGGGTCTTCCGTAAATCTCACCTTCATAATCTCAAAGGTAAGCACCATAATCAGCTGCTTGGTGTAGTAGCTCTTCTCGTTATACTCCTTTCTCCATACACGGATAATGTACTCCTTCAGACTGCCAAGCTGTTTCAGTCCCCTATATAATAAGGTACGCATACATTCCTTGGGAACCCACATTTTCGGAATCATGAAGTCGGGCAGTTCCAGCAGTTCCCTATGCTCGAAATCATAGCAGTTTTCGCCTGTCCATGGGTCGTATGGTCCATAAATATCATCATATCGCCGTCTGTTCTCGGCTACGAGTTCGTCTATATCTATTTCTCTAACTTGTGCCATCGCCTAACTCTTTAATCTCCTCAAAATCCGCATCCATAATCTGTGGCATCGTGGTAACGTCCAAGGCGTTGTTGTCTGTCTTGGTTCTTCCCATGGCTGCCAACTGCTTGAAGTCTTCATCAAGTCCGTGTGTCACGCTCATCTCGCTCTGCTTTGGTATCATGTGCTTGGTAAGCTGGGCATAGATGGTAACGTATGTTTTGGGGTCGTATTGAGCCAACTCGTTCATGCACTCCTCAAACTTCTCCTGATTCCTTGCAAGGAAGTCACGAATATACTCTTTCTGTGCGCTCTTGCTCACTGGCAGAATCTTCTTCGCCTTCTCACGCTTGTCGTGCATAATCTCCGATACGGTCTTGATATTGTCAAATTCTCCCATAATTCAGCCTCCTATCCAAATGGTTTGGGCGAATGAATCAGGCTCCCAGGCTTGGTTGCGTTCGCCGCATCAATAATCTCCAGTTCCTCATCCTCCAGCTGCTGAGCCTTATCCACGGTCAGTGGGTCCTTGCTCGTCAGGGTAAGCATAAAGTACTCATACAGTGCCCCGGTCGATATGTAGCTGTGGATAGCCTGCACCAGTCCGTCATATCGGGCATCATCCCAACTGTCGGGCATTCTCAGCCAAAGCTCCTTCTCTTCCCATTCCTTCAAGGCGTTGTCTCTTACCGTTCCTCTCGGCTTCATCACGTAGGCAGATAGGGTTCCTTCCACCTTTTTCAGATACTTGTCAAACCATCTGTAGAACAGAGGTCGCTCCTGATCGTTCTCGCTGGTCGGTATGATTTCCTCCTGATTGGTCTGGTTGCCTCGTCTTGCCCTGCCCAGCATGTTGGTCGTTGCATCAATGTCGTACCAGAGCTGGTTTGCATAGATGAAGATATGCTTATCCTCATAGTAGGTGGCAGGTCGTGGCGGACGGGGCAGGAAAGGATTCGGCTCTGGCTTCCATCCTCTCTCTCGTAGAATATACGTAGGGTGTAATGCGTTGAACTCCATCTTACACCTCCTTTGCTACGGTTACTTCCACCTCTACCTTCAAATCATCGCTATGCCGTGAGAATAGGGTGACAGTTGCCACACCAGTGTTCACCGGGTTCAGCGAGAAGGTATAAGGCTCTGGCGTTCTCAGAATCTCCAAGATGCTCGGGTCGTCGCTCCGTGCCTCAATATCATCAATGGCTCCGCTGTCGATGGAGTAGGAAAGAGTCTCCTCCTTATCATCCAGTGCTATGGTGATGGCTCCGTTTTCCTCGCTGCCATCTACCTTAGCCGTCAGGTTCTGGGTATAAGGGATGGTTGGAATGGAAGGACCACGCAACACGAAACATCTTCTGATGCTCTGCTCATCAAGCGCAAGGGAATTCTGATAGATTTCCGCCTGCTTCAAGTTGGTGGTCTTGGTCCACCACTGGTAGGTCATGTAGTCTTCCACATACTTTGCTACCAGTCTTGCGAGCGTATCGGTCAGGGTTCCGCTGCATCTGCGAGAGGCATTCAGCACGAACTCAACAATATCATCTTCCTTGTCGTTGTAATAGATGATATTGTCGCCCACGCTCTGTGTGGTTGGCACAAGATACTCGGCAAGCAGGGTCTTCACAATCTCCAGTGCGGTCTGGAAATCGTGGGTCAGCGTACTTTCGTGAACATCATCATCGCCTGCCGCCTCGTTGAAGCCTATCTTCACCGCCTTTTCATCGGCTGCGCTATCCACCTTTGCCTTCAGGTAGGTTGTTGCCTTTACTGCCTCAATCACTACCGATTTGATAATCTGGAATTTTATAATCATAGTCTATTCTTGTTTAATGGTTTCTAACTGCGGCTCTTCCTCTATCGAGCCGGTCATATCCTTCAATGTCTTCGGCGAGTGGGAAGGAGGATTCTTGTCAAATACCAGCTTGATAGCTGCATTCATGTGGTCGGTCATATCATCGGCATACTTTCTTGCCATTTCCGGACTTGTTGTACTCAAAACATCGTAAGCAACCGATGCTACCACATAGCTTTTGAAGTTACTGCAGAAAGCATCAGCCTTTGCCGTATCGACTCTTGTCTTGTTGAAAACAAACTGTACGTTGTCTGTGTCGTCAACGTAGTTGCTTACCAGAGGAGCTAGATTTCCAACAAATATTTCCGTCGCCTCTTTCAGGTACTGTTTCATGATGTCCTCTTCTGCCGAAGATAATGTTACACCTGCAAACAGGTTGTTCCCCTGCTTATCAGAAAGTCTTTTGCCGATAATGGACAGTCGCTTTCTTACTTTACTCTTAATGTCACTGTATTCTACAGTTACTGATTGAACTATTTCACTCATACCTTATGCTGATTGATAGTAATTATTATTCAAGCTCATCGCCTGTGCCACTGCATTCTGGTCTGCTCCCTGCACGATTCCGTTCTCTACCATTCCGCCACCCTGCTGCTGGGCAATCGCCTGCTGCTGCTGATACATCTGTTCAAGCTGCTCCTGCTGCTGCTGAACGCTGGCAAGAAGCTTGTCGGCGTATGGTTTGTTCACGTTCTGCAGATACTGAATCAGGTTGATGGCTCCCATTCCGAGCAACTCCTTCAAATCGTCATTCTGAATGGTGTTGTATGCTGCCGTAGCCGCTGCATTCTTGATGCTGATCTTAAAGTGAATGTCTCTTGCAGAAAGTCGGTCGTAACTGTAGTTGGTCAAACCGTCCTTGTTGAATATCTTTCTGCCATCCTCGTAATATTGCTGAATGATAGAACACTTCTTCATTGCTACCTTCTCCGTGAATATCTCCATGTCAGACAAGATGGTATATAAAGATGTAGTGGCGTTCTGGCTTTCCTGTGCGTATCTTGCCGCCGAAGTTCCTGCCGAAGGAGTCTTGCCCTGCAAGGCACCGCTCACATTGGTAACCTCGCGAATCAGATTCAGCTCTATCTGCAAGAGTTCGTTGGTTCCTATGTTCACGGCATTCGATGTGATAACCTCTGGCTTCACGTTCGGCATACTGCGCTTAGGTGTATAGAAAATCCATCCATCGTATTCAATAGCCTCCTCCATGAACTGCCTTGGACTCTTGCCGCCCAATACCGTGGTTGGAATCATCTTGAATCCCTTGAAACTGCTTCTGATGCTCATGTCGTTCATCACGATCAGGCGGTTGATGTATCTCTGCTGGTCTATTACGTTCGTCATAAACGGATGAATCTCTCCGTTGATGTACGGATAGAGCTTCACGGTAAATGGGTGACTCTTGAAATCGTAGGGTGATTCTCCACGGCACAGAACGGTTCCGTCGGGAGCCATGAAGGTGTAGTACCAGTATTTATCAGAAAGGTCTTCCGATGTAATATAGGCACGGTCTTCTTCCGGCACACCGTATTCGTCATACTGCTTCTTTCGCTTCTCGTTTTCCTGAATCAGCTTGTTTATCATTGCCGTGTCTTCCAAATCCACACGGAACCAAGCGTTGTTCATGTTCTTGGCAATAGGGTCAAAGCATTGCAGTCTCGGTTTGGTCTCCGTGGTCCAAACCTCAATCACTCTATAATAGTGCTTACCCTTGTTGGTGAAATCGAAGCTCAGGTTGTTCAAATCCTTCTCCTCGTTAAACTCGTAGCCATAACCGCCATCATCCATTTCATCGTTGATGCCGAATATCGCATTCAGGTCGGTAACGCTCAGTCCGTACTCCCTTCGGGCAAACTTCTGGTACAAATCTTCCCTGCTCACATCATGCAGACAGCCTATCAGACAGATGTCGTTGTGGCGTGGGTCGCTTCCGCACTCAAAAAACATGTGGTCGGGTTCCATCATATCCGTCCACGCATCGGGCATTTCCAGTTCTCTGTCTTCCCAACTCTCCCTCGCATACATCTGTCCGCCTTGCAGATAGTCCTTGATAAAGTGGTTCAGCAAATCCTGCATGCCGGTAGTCTGCCAGTTGCATTGCATCGTGGCACTCATCATGTCGCTCAGCTGTCGGGAGTCGTTATCTCTTGCAAAGCAAACTGGTTCCGTGCCTTGCTTGGCATAGAGACCAGTAATAGACTCCAAGATGCTTACCATGATGTTGTTGCTCATAGGGGTCTGGTTGCGCCGCTCCATATAGGTGCGCTCCGTCATTTCCTCCCAGTAGCCATGATGATACACCCTGATGGTGTCGCTCCATTGGTCGCCTGTGCAATAGCGCATGGTTCTCGCCCTCGTCTCACGCACTCCGCTCAGGTTGTTCCAGGCGTTCCTGCATCGGGTCTGCAATTCCAAGTCCATTCCGTGCGCCTGCCGTCTCTTTCGAGCCTTCACCGAGTCATACTTGCTATGGTTGGGCATCACCTTGCTAAGTGTTAATATTCTCGCTTTTGCCATATATTCTTACACATTATTATAATATAGGCGCAAAAATAGCCTTAAATCCCATTTTTTTTGCCGTGTTTCCATTCGTTCCGACAACACGATGGAAACACGGAAATATTTTTGCATTATTTTCGCATCTTTGCCGAAAAGTTTTTAAAAGTTACAATATGACAAAAGAAGAATTAGAACAGATGAATGCAGAAGGTGGCGGCGGACAGCAGTCACCGTCAATGGAATCTGCTGAGGCTGAAACTCCGCCAGTGGAGGACCGCCCTAATCGCAAGGCTTTCTCTGACCGATTCAAGCAGCGTCATGCCGACATCGACTTCGAGGATAAGGAATCCCGATATGCGGCACTCAGCGATGATGCTGATGCACTGGGCAGATACGAGGAAAGCGGAAAGGCGTTGTCTAAGGTATTCGACAATCACAAGTGGCTAGCTGCTCTGGCTATGGACATGGAGAAGAATCCGGAAGATAACCCATTCGATGCCATGGCTCGCTTGGGTATTGACATTCGTGCCCTGCTCGACGACCCAGAAGGCGGTAAGAAACTGAGCGAGATTCTTACCAAGCACAACGAGGCGGTCACTGAGCAGAATGAGGCTACAGAGAAGGTTACGGCAAACATGCGAAAGTCTATCGAGCGATTGAACAAACTCTATCCCGATGAGGCTCAGGACATGTGGAAGCAGATTTACGAGATTCACGATCAGGTGGAGAGCGGAGACATTCCCGATGATGTTTGGAAGATGCTCCACAATGCCAACAACTACGACTCTGATATTTCTTCTGCTCGTGATGAGGCTGCTATGCAGGCAAGAAACGAGAAGATTCAGAATAAGGTCCGCTCTTCCGCAAGCGAGGGCATTCCTCCTTCACTCTCTAGTTCGGGTGCAGGCAATAAGCCTGTTAGGGAAAAGAAGAAGCCGAAGAACGGATTCTTCAATGGTATTACATACAATAATTAATCAAATAAATATATGTATAAAATGAAGAAAACATCAAATTATTTTTTAGGCGGAGGCGGTCAGTTCATCTTCAAGATGATTCTGATGCTTCTTGCCGTGGTTACAGGTGGTGGCGTACTGGCTATGGCAGACAAGGTTGAACCTGAGCTGAACGAGCCGGGTTCTCGTCCTGCTACAGAGGAAGAGGTAGCTGGTGCCGAGATTGTAGATAAGGATAAAGAGGATTTATTGGCACCTGGTGGTGGCAATGCGGGTCAGGACTTGACCAATACGCAGGCTTCTGCTACACAGATTGACAAAGGCGGACTCGAAGAGGAAGATTGGGATACTGAGGTCACCAAGTTCCACCCTTATCGAAACCCTATGCTCTCTATTGTTCGCAAGTTCACTACAACTGTTGGTTGTAAGGGTTACAAGAAGAAACATGCTCGCTTTGGTGGTGAAACTTTGGATGGTGAGGTTACAGCTACTATCCCTGAGGGCGCAACCATTAAGTTGACTCGTACCAACTTCTCAGGTTCGTTGAAGCCTTTCTATAAGGGTTCTACCGTTTTCGCACCAAAGGTTGCAGGCTACAAGATTGGTTCTACTACGGAGACAGAAGACCGATTGATGCTCTTGGTTACTGGCACAAACGAGGCTCGTACCGAGGTTACTTTGCAGGCAGTAAATGGAAAGGCAGTAGAGGAAGGTGCTGATTGTGAGTACTTGGAAAACATGTTGTGTCCATCTATCCCTCAGGGTACAACGTTCCTTTGTGGTGCTACCGCTCTGTCTGAGTCACAGATGAAGGTTCCTACAGAGAACTATCAGCCTCGCTCTAAGGAGGTTTATCTCCAGAAGAAAGCATTCTCTATTGTCTTTACCGATGATTTCGAGAAGATTGAGAAGAAAATTCCACACAATGTTTCCGACATGAAGGCAGATGGTCTCAGCAAGTTCCTCTTGCGTGCAGAACGTTCTTACTGGCTTGGTGTTCAGCGTCGAATTCACTCGCTTACTGAGGATGGTGCAGCTGAATATACTTACTTCGCCGAGGGTGTCCTGAATCAGATTACTACTCAGTATGGTATTGGTGATGTTTATAAGTACGAGGATTTGACAGCTATCTCAATGGCTATGTTCACAGACTTTGCTGAGTCAGACCACATCTTTATGTTCTGTGGCAAGAACGCCATCAAGCGACTGATGAACATCGAGATTCCTAAGGGGCGCACCGAGGTTCTTACAACCCATAAGGAGATTGATATTACGTTCACACGCTACAAGGACAACTACGGTACTATTGACTTTGTTTGGGATCAGACGCTCGACTTCATGGATATGGAGGACTGCATGGTTGGTGCCGACTTCAAGAGTGCTCGCCACTACGTGAAGGAGAAGGGCAAGGATAAGACCAACGACATGAGCAAGGACGGTCACGATCCAAGAGAGGCTAAGCGATATATGCACATCGAGGCTGATTGTATCGCTCTCCGTGGTTACAACTCTATCTTGGTAGGTCCTACTGCTTTCATCACACACCTGGGCGTATCTGGAATCACGACAACCATCACTTCTGTAGCAGAGCTTCCTAAGGTAGCAGCCAAGGGTGCTAAGTTTGCATTGACAGCCGACTATACAGACCCTGATACTTCAACCAAGTACGAGAAGGGTAAGGTTTACGTTTACAACGGAACCAAGTGGGAACTCTATGCTGGAGCTGATATTGCAGCGTAAAGATTCTTTTTTTATCAATATATAATCACGCAGAGGGGCAGGAGTTTAAAGCCATGTCCCTTTGTTAAAACAAGAAAACATGATTAAGACATATAGATATAATGTATTATGCAATAGTGCAAGCCATATCTTGAATGGAGTTAGTGGAAACTCCATGCGATACGAATTTACACATGGAAATATTGCGGGCAACAAATATCCTGAGATAACCCTTCGCAACAAGTATGCGCAAGACCTTTTGGAGTCTCATGAATTATTCCAGAAGGGTAAGGTTTCTTTGATTCGCAAGGTATTGGAGGAATCAGACATTGTTGATGCGTCTGTTACTAAGCCTGCTACAGAAGTAAAGAATATTGAGAACGTTGAGAACGTTCGTTCTGCTGACGAGCTTATCACTTACGTCAATCAGCGATGGGATAAGAAATTCATTCTTCCAAAAAAGGCAATCGATTTTGCCGCAAAGGAAAATGTTGGTTTCCCGAATTACAAACCAGAGTAATATAATAAGGTGAAATGAAGGTAGAAGACATCATCAAGCAGATACGTTGGTGCATAGACGAGGAATCCAACAACACATCGGCAATCGCCGATGAGAAGGATGATACGTATATGGACAACATCATCAAGTCGAAGATAAACGATGCTTTGCATTGGGTAGCCATTACTGCTGCATCCTCTTCTGTATTTGCCGAATCCAAGGACACAAGTACCGAATCTTCAAAAATCAGCGTAGAAGATTACGATGCCACAAAAAACATCGGAATCATCACGATGGACGAGAATACAGAGATTATCGCTATCTCTCGTGTCCGTGGCAAGGAATGGTTCAAGGCGGTGATACCTGTAGAAGATACCGACAACGAGGCTTACATGATGTTTGATGAAAGTGCAATGGGAACCGCCGACCGACCGCAGGCTACCATCATGCGAGAGAATCCTATCAAAATCCTCTTGCAGCCGAAGCCAACCAAAGCCGTAGTTTCCTTCGTAGGCGTTCCAAAGAATGTGGATGCATCAAAGGAATCCACCGATGTAGCCATTCCCGACAAGTTGCAGAATGCCTTCATCTACTATCTCGCCTTCCTGTTACTCTCCGCCTACAACGACAACAAGGCTACCCACATGTACACGATAGCCTTGCAGCAGTTGGGCGTTAACACCAAGTAGTAGGATAGGGGAATTATTAATTATTAATTATAAATTATTAATTATTAATTGAACAAAATGGAGTATGTATCAACGAATTATAATGAGGAAGAGCGTGCATGGGTATCACCAGAGATTACCCTGCATCGTGACATCTACTTGATGATTACGCTGAAACGACCGGGCAAGCTTGTGATACGGCAAGACAAGGGCGACGGCAAGAAGCCCAGAGTTCCAATCCGTGCCCACAAGAACATGGATAAGTTCCATATCCGCCTGAGGGTCATTCCAGAGACCGCAAAGATTCAGATATTCACTTCATCAGAACCAAAAGAAATTAAATATGCCTACATTTAGACAAGATACGAAAATTGGTGGTATGGTGCCGATGATGAAAACGGACGATTACAACGACCAGTCTGTCACCGAAAAGAAGTTGAAAGATGGTAATATCACCACCCGAAAACTGGCTGATGGTTCTGTAACTTCGGATAAGATTGCAGACTCCAATGTTGTTACATCGAAAATTGCAAATCAAAATGTAACAACAGAAAAGCTGCAAGACTCTGGAGTTACAACTGATAAGCTGGCAGACTTAAACGTTACAACAGAAAAGTTAAACGACAAGTCGGTTACTACAGAGAAAATGGCTGATGGTTCTGTTGTGACAGGGAAAATTAAAAACGGCAACGTTACAACCGAGAAATTGGGCGATTCTAGCGTTACGTCCGAGAAGGTTGCAGAAAAGAACATCGTTAACTCCAAACTTGACGATTCTTCTGTAGATGAGCGAACTATCAAGGATAAGAATGTTACCAATCGCAAGCTTGCTGATTCCGCCGTTGATACCCCCAAGCTTCATGATCAGTCTGTGACTAACGAGAAGATGGCAGATAATACCTTGACTCTTGATAAGTTCGATCCAGAACTTCGCAAGTCTCTAGAGGCTGCAACAGGATTGCCGGATAATCTGCTGACGATGATTCAGGACGTTGATGTAAACCTGGCAAAGCTGAATGATACGGTATATCCTATCACTCTAGGATTCAGTCTCAATCCAGATGTTGGTACGATGCAGACAAATGTTAGCTATTCCATCATAAGCGATGGAAAGCCACTCATCCCTGATACTCTCCTTGTCAGCAAGCAGATTAATGATGCCACTCCAAAGTCTCTTTCAAACACTCCTGCATCCAGTGGAAATCTGTCCACTCCGATAGAAGGAGCAAGAGAAATCTTCAAGTTTGAGGTTGGCAAGAAAGGCAGAACTGGCAAGAGTACATCGCAGACTCGCTACCTCTGCTACTTTGGAGGAAACCCAGCAGCCACCATGACCGCTGAAATCCTCAATACCCTCAACAAGGTATCAGCCACAGGAGTATCATTCAACCCTAGTATCACCACAAAGGACAATGATTACATCTGGCTAGTAGTACCTAGTTATCTCTCAATAAGCCGTGTAACCAGTGCAGGATTTGATGTAACCATTGCTGCTCCTCAGACTATCACCAATAGCTTAGGCAGATTCAAAGCATACCGCACAGCCAATCCTCTCACCCCAGCAACATGGAATTTAGTAATATCATAAACGTATAAAGATTATATAAATATGAGTATAGGTTTAACAGACGAACTCGAAGTTAAGACCAAGAAAGGCAAGCTAGCCGCCGCCAAGCAGATTTTCCTTGATGGAGACAAGGAGACTGTTCAGCAGATAGGTGAAAAGACTCATCAGCTAGAAAATGCCATCAAGGACATCACTGCAACTGGTGGAGCCTCAACTGCCAATGCTGTGTCTTACGTCAATGAGGCAAGTGGTATGACCGCAGTTACAGCCCAAGGTGCCATTGATGAACTTGCAGCCAAGAATAAGACGCAAGACTCATATATCTCCACCAAAGCAGAGAAGGCTGATGTGCAGGCATCTGTATCTGAGTTAAAAGCCAAGAACACTTCGCAGGATGCAGAGATTGCCAAGAAAGCAAACTCAGCAGAAGTTACTTCCCAGATGCAGACAGAGCAGTCTAGAGTCAACGCAGAACTTGACAAGAAGTTCAACAAGGAGAACATTGCCCAAGAGTTAGGAGAGGATGAAACGAAGGTTGCCAGCCTGAAATGTGTAAATGCAGCCATTGACGAGACTAATAAAAAGATTGATAGCTTTAATTCCTTTTCTACCTCTGCACGAAATAAAGTTGTAGAAATAGACGATAACAATCATATTATTAGTTCTATAGATAGCGAGGATGTTTCTCATGAATATCTATCTAAAAAGTTTCATAAAGATTTGATAGTTGAAGGTGAAATCAAAGGAAAGACTATGACTTCTTTTGAATCTAACATATCTGCAAATAAAAAAGAAATATCTCAAGAAGTAGAAAAGAGAGAGAATTTGATAACTGATTCCATCCATCCTAAATATGCTGAGGTAACTGTTGATAAGGACAACAAGATTATTGATGCTATTAAGGAAGATGGTACTAGACAGTTCAATACAGATGTGGAATTTGGAAAGCGCATTAAGCAATCAGACTTGTTTGAGCAGTATGATTCCATCCATCCTAAATATGCTGAGGTAACTGTTGATAAGGACAACAAGATT
>ERZ1026882.285-NODE-285-length-32563-cov-9.725637_pt1 | contig 32563 bp, 29 predicted proteins | sample MGYA00380171_ERZ1026882 | MGnify/ENA primary metagenome ERZ1026882 (study PRJEB33269, sample SAMEA4719807) | human gut metagenome | biome: human-associated habitat; feature: organic feature; material: feces | place: Cameroon | collected 2013-10 ...
CTTGAGAACACATAATAAATTTTTCCTCCTATCTGACGGATAACTAAGAATTATCCTTCAAATATATTATAATCCTTCTGTTTCTTTCCTGATAGCCATTCGCTGTCATTGTCTGCCTCTTTATTTCCATAACATCTATAAACCCGTTTGCGTCGACCAATATAAAATTGAGACGTTTATCATATCCATCAACGTCCTAAAGAGTCAGTTCCCTCGTGTACAATATGTATTGAGGATATAATAGCTGTAATTTCGAACTATCTTTCAGTGTCGCTCTGTGATTATATCGCTGCTGATTTTAGCGTTATATCTTTTTATATTATACCTTATTTGTCATATTATTTTATTTCGATTTAACAGCAGTCTTGTTTCGATAAATCGAAATAAAATTTGCGTATGCGCCATTCATGGGAATTGAACAGCATCTGTTAAACCTCATCCAATCAACACACAGACATGATACAAAATAGTATCACACCCTTTTCTATCATGCCTCGTTTGCATTACTCGAATATCTGCATAAGGAAAGTTCTCAACATCATACCTGTCATCAGCTGAAATTAAGGGGTAAACATATTGATATTTTTTTATATGCTCAAAATATTTCTCGCAAAACTTACTAAAATTGGATATCCTGACATATACCAATATTATGTTAAATACATTTCCAACAGTATCATATCTATAGATTTTATCCAAATGCCTGTCCAAGGTATTGGTATTAAGGCTGTCCAAATTTAATGCTTCGATTATAGTCACAGGCAAACCGTCTTCTTCAATTAAAATATCAACTTCTCCAGCACTTTTTCCAATAGCTGATATTCCTCTTCTGGTTTGATCTTTCACATCATGCTTCTCTGTTTTTAGTAAATCTCTTATGTAATCATTTCTTTGATTTTCAGACGCATCGAAATACATTGAATTTGACTGCAGATTGACACATGCTGTTAATAAATCCTGCAATATTGTTACTTTACTATTCTTTCTTCTTTTTCTTCCCCTTTCCTTCATTACGCTTTCTAAATCATTCCATATTGAATTAAATTCATTTTCAATATCATGTTCTTTTCTTTTCAACTCCAAATAATTCTTTTTACTAGCATCATCTTTTTCAAAGGAATTAAAATATTGCCTTTTCCATTGCCCAATCCTCTTCAAATCCTTTTTTATTTCAGAGTCGCAAATATCCTCTTTAACTTCCTTATATGATTGTGCCTCGCCAAGTACTCTCCGAATAGCTACACATTGTTTTGAATTTCCCTTTTCCGCCTCACTTTCCAGTTTTTCATATAAGCAATAATATTGCTCAATATTTCTATACTTTTCTAACTGCTCTCCAATATTTTCTCTGTCTTTTTTGTATTCCGCTATCTCCTCAACCATAGCCTTTATCATTGCATAAATGTCCGTATCTTTTCCTACAGGTATTACCTTGTATCTGTTTTGCATTAGGTCATACAAAAACAAACACGGAATTTCTTCCTCTGATATATTATAATTCATAGCAAAGTCCGTAATTGTCTGTGAATGTTTTTGTTTCCAATTAATTTTATCATAGCCATCATATAGATATTCAAATGGGCCATTATTTTGCTCTACATTTCTGCCATCCAGCAACTCGACAAATGGACACATTACTCCTTCATAGGGTTCTTTTCCCGGCATATGAAAAAAGGATGCTCTTTTTCTGACTTTCGGTGTAGAAAACACAAATAGGATTTTATCACCGGTTAGATCATTCAGCGATGCCCAATCTTTTTCTAATTTTTCATAAAGATCTTGTGCATCAGAATACCTTGCAATTAAGGATATAATAAACAAATACCCTTCTCTTTTTGCTTGCGGAATACATCTTTCAAAATATTCACTTAACCCTATATACGTAACTTGCATAAGTTTTCCCTGCCATCTCATTACTGCTATTTTTCCCAAAACGGTATGCAATAATTTTCCCAAAATCCTTCCACTTTCTCTGCATCGATCGCCCAATACAATGCCTGTCCTGCTTTGGTAAAAAGAACATTTCCTACTTGCAGATCTCTTTTATCCTTTAGTTCTTTTTCCATATCATAATATATAATCTTGTTAGGAAGTGGATCAATTTCCATCTTATATCCCGCCGAAACTGCTGCCAAATCAGTCTCTATCAGTCCTAATGCTGTAAGACTGACTATTTTATCAAAGGTAATACCTACCAGTTCTTCATACTCTGCAAATCTCTCCCTAATTACAATGGGCGAAGCATCTTTTTCTACACTTACTGAAATTCTGCATAACGCAGTAAATGCTTCTGCATCCTCCCTATCCATTTTTTCCAATGTATACAGCAATGCCGGCGGTATACTTCCCGGTTCATTGCATTCTCTTGCAAGGATCTTCCCCCATATCCATTGAAATTCTTCTGATGATACCAATTGTGCTTTGTCCATAAAGCGTGCCAGCCAATCATCCTCAAGCTTTTGAGGATCTGCATTGTTTTGCAGAGAAGACCTTGCGATTTCGACAATGTTACTCTGATTACAATATCCTTTAATAATTTTCTTTGCATTACTGATTAAGGCGGCCTTCGTTACAGGATCATAATTTTTCTCCTGTATTTCCTTAATGTATGTGTTTATCGCTATTTTTTCAGGTGTTTCTTTGTTTGCAATCCACCCAACAGCAGTGGCTAGTTTATCATTTAAGTCAATCAGTACATCTTTTACTCCATTACCATCAATATTAATCAGTGATTGCATCGCCATCTTCTCCTTCATCTTCCTGTTCCCATTTTTCCAACAGTTCTTCCAGGTCATAACCATGCGCTTTTGCAATACCTCTTGCCGCATCTTCATTTCCACACTTATATATCATATATATAGCAAAATTTACCCTGCTCTCATATATCTCCCGATCAATCCTTCCACAGTCATACTCTCTGTTGGCCTTTTCCAGTTCATAACGCCATTCTTTCCATCCCATAGTTCGTACCTCCCTATATAGTCTCTTTTTTCATCAGTGCCTCTTGCTTTTTGCATAATTAGTTACTGATATTAAAGGTATAGGCTGCTTTTGGCGCCTACATATGTCCCTCTACTTACTACATGACATTAATCGACAATATCTTACAAACTTTTATTGGAGGTCTTTTATAGACGTCAGACCCTATTTAAGTAACTCCGCAAGCCGGGCGACATCACATCCTCTATGTTTTCCAGCATTCCGCACACCACCGCTTTATTGTGGATATATTCCTGCCATCTGTCACGCTCTGTGGATTGCTCAAGCATTTCCAGGAACTGATTCATTACGTTTTTATCTTTAGGGAATCGCAAAAGCAAAACATATGCCCTTTCTACAATCTCCCGTGGAACATCTTTCTTATATCGTACTTCGTAGACAGTTTTCCATAACTGAATTGCTTTTTCTGCCAGAATAGCGTTATCCGGATATCTGTCCAAAAGCGGTTCTGTCTCTCCGAGATACCCTTGTATCATCTCATCCGTTACGGTATCATCATATCTCACTTTCAATGCCCTGGTCCCCACAAGCAATCCGGCAAAATCAGATATCATCATATTGCCTTGCAGCTCATCAAGCAGTGCGTCAATATGTCCGATCCCGTAAGAGTCTATTCCCGCTATGGCTGCCGCCATTGCAGTAGCCGCAGTACTGAAATATTTCGCATGAAGATAGTAATAATGCGATTTATCATTAAAATAAATGTTACGTTTTCCGCTGGCATAATCCACTGCGTAATCTTGAAGCCAATTTGTAAACATCAGCAATTTGCCGCCCAGTTCCATGGTCTCCCAACATTTTTGAGCTCCGGAAAACACAATATAAGCATACTGTTCAGACTGATGTTCCTTTTTCCAGTCAACTTTCCGGAATATTTTCCGATGTCGTCTCCTGACGTCCCACCATTTTTTATAGTAAACATCCGAAACAATAATTTCCCGCTGCAAACTTAGCCCTAATTCTTTCTTTTCCTCGCCTTCGGCTACTTCTCGCAAAGCCTTCTCCGTCTTTTTAATAATGTCCTGCGCTGAATCTATGCAGTTTTTTTCCACCAGATAGTGAATTGTCTCCAGAAGATATTGTACTTTTCTGGCTGACAGATCCCTGTTCACCGGAAAAAAAGCGATCCGGTCTATCGCCTCATAAAAATTTTTATGAGACCATCCCAACATCTGCCGGACACACAAATACATGCTCTGGAGATAAATTGCCTGAAGCTCATTGGTGACAGGCATGCTTTTCCAATATTCATATTCCTCCAGATCTCTGTTCAGAAAGTACAGGCCATCCTCTTTCGTGCTAATAACCTTAAATGCCAGCAAAGCCTGTCTCACTATCATTGCATTAGCATTCGTATAATCCGCAGAAGCCTCCCTGATGACCCGAACCAGGGACTCCTCCCGCTGAAAATCTGTCAGACACCGGCTCAAAAAGGCATTATACTCAGCGGGACAGTTTCTCCATAGCAATCCGGATACTTCCCGAATATCCTCTTCCTCAAAGTAATACAAAAACATATATTCTTTAACAATATCCGGGTATAACACATGCAGAACTTCAGTGCCCTCCAGAATATCCTGTGACGCATCCTTTAACAAGCCTGTCAAAAAATCTTTTCTCTGCGTTCCTGTTATCGTATGTGTCTTCGTAAAATTACGTACCGTTTCCCACTCTGCCGGATGTTGCATCGCCAGTTCTCTCACAGATATCCCTTCTGCCACTCCTGCACATATGATCATGCGGATCAAAGCATTGAATACATCCATCCTGTGATCGACCACCTGCAAAATGCGTTCCTGCTCTCTGCTTACCACATTTTTCAACAGGCTTTTATAATCATCATATTCTACAGCCATGCATCCATTGGCAATCCAGGCTTCTACAAACATCTGTAAAAACAAAGGTCGGAACTTCAGCTGTTCAAACTTCCTGCCGTACTCTTCCTTCAGTCGGCGATCCCGGTAGCGGTCTGCGGGCAGTCCGTTTTTCTCGCAGATAGCGCCGATCAGTTCCTCCACTGCAGCCCCGTCCAGATCATCCAGGTATAAAAATCTGTGGTTTTTCGTGCTTAATTCCAGATTATATTCCGCATCATTGCATTCCTGCCTGTAATAAGGCGCCATCGCCGTTATCAGATCGTGGTGCCAGGATCCGAACTCTGTTGTATTTTCTCTCTCCAATAGCAGAATCCGTAATTTATATGGCCCGGATGAAAATTTATCTATTAATATTGCAAAAATAACTGCTATTTCTGCCTCATTTCCTTTAACATAATCCACTATCGCCACGGTATCATTGAACGGTTTGAAACGACGTACTTCCTCCGGATCCACAGCATAGTTCAGAAAAAAGCCAAAGAAATCCCGATGGCTTCTTTTCAAAAATTCCAGTGCCAGTCGGCTTTTTCCGGCGCCTCCCTGCCCGGTAACAGCCCACCATAGGAACATCCTGTCTGCCTCCACAAAATTCTGTAACTGTGCCAGTTCCATTCTGCGCCCACAAAATTTTAAATATTGTTGGGAATAATGATACTCTGCTAATCCGTAAGCATCCATAGTGTTCTTTGTGTATGCTGTCCTGGTAACCATCGGATTGCTCTCTATCTTCGCATATAACCGCAATTGCGCCATATCCTCGAGGAATTCCGGGAGGTCACTATACTTCTCTCCGTAAGGGATCGCCCGAATAAAATCCGGCAATCCCTCCGGTTCTTCCCCCTGCCGATACAGATAATAATACTCTCTGTCAATGTGCAGATAGTCCCGGGCGAACCGGATAAACTGGGCAATATTGGCATCTTCCGTAGTCTGTCCGCAGCCAACAAATATCAGTGTCCTCGTTCCCAGTATCTGCTGAAGGAACTGCGCACCCTTGTCATTGAGGATCGTACGATACTGTTCTTCGTCCGCAATGATATTATCGATGCCCCGTATGGAATCATATTCTCCGTGTATATGCAGTACGGCATTACTTTTTCGCTGATCCAGCATATAGAATGCCTGTTGGGTATCTGCGTAAGACAACGCAGCCAATCCCGTTGTCTGCTCCAATAAATGATCATAATTCGTGGTAGCGAAAACATCCTGGGTAATTAAAAGTTTTTTTAAGGTCTCTGCCAGATTCTGATTTGTTACTCTGTTTACCTCAAAAGATCTGTGCATCCACTGATCATATTTTCTTTCCTGTTTTGTCACCGCCAGAACTGTTTTCACGGCATTCAAAAGATTCTTCGTAGACGAATCCTTCTGAAGACTCTCCGCAATATCATCCGCTGCCTTTCTATCCGAAAAATAGCCTGTCCCGTCCAGAATCCATTTCTTCCAGGAATAATTCCTCCCTGTCAGAGCTGCCGAAATACCGGTGCCGAAGAGGTAGACCAATTCGTTTTGCCGGACAACCTTGCGGAAATCCGGGTAATTTTCAATTATACTTTTCAATTCCGTCCCCCCACCGATAGCCTATTTCAGCGTAGTGTTATTTCGATAAATCATTCCAAGCAAGAAATCCGAAATAACATTCAGTTCCTGAAATAATAAATTTTTTCGTTTCTTTTTCCTTGATGATATGTCCACTTAGTATCCTCTCCAATATAATACCATCCGTAACCACAAACGGCACCATAGGTAAACTACTCTGATTTTGTAACATCTATAATTCATCTCTAATAATTTCTTTCATAATAATTATATATTGTAATTTTCCATAGCATCTGATAGAATTCATATTATCATATTTTAAAGAATATCGCAATAATATTGTCAAGGAGATACCTTACTGCATGAAGCCGAATCCCTATATCAACATTTCTGAAACAGAACTGATTAAAAAATATAATTCCTTCTCTGCCCCTTGCGAAGAATCAAAATCTATCCTCACCTATTTGTGGAATAATTATCAGTCATTTATTGTCAAACAATGCAGACAATATTTTTCTACAAGTTCTTATATTGACTTTGAGGACATCCTACAAACATGTTTTATTACCTTTTGTGAAGTCATCCAAACATATGATTCCAAGCTTGGAAAATTGACAACTGCTTTGTCTCGTCCCCTGCAGCACACCTTCACTCTTTATATTGCAGATGCCCACGGCTTCACGCAGCATGAGAACCTAATGGTAACCCGCTATGCTACAATTTTAAAAGAGAACGACCTCTCTGGCAACGAAGATATTCATCTGTTAACGGCTCTCTACAATAAAAAATATAGCAATACTCCTATTACCACAAAATCCATGATGCGTTATCGTGACTACTATCTCATGCAGGACATGGTACGTCTTGATCAATACCCTATCGATATTTCGAAACCGGATATCTCACAATCAACAGACTCCGTATGGCAGGGTATCGCTGATCTCAGTACCTGCACTACCGTCCTAAATTATATACAAAAAGCAGAAGGAAACGATCGTCTCCTCCTGCTCTTTCTGTTCGGCTTTATTCCCTCCATAGAAATTGAAGGGCATCTTTATTCTGTTCATGAAAAACCGCATCCAATCAAGCCTCTGCGGAAAGCCTATGACAGGATTTTTCCGGAACTGTCCCGGTACTTATACGAAAGCGCCTGTATTCCTGACACAAATCCAAAATCACTGATGACTTTCCTTTGCAATTTTGTCGCACTTAAGTTTTAGGGATATCAGACTTCAATTATGTAAACGCTCCATAGGTTTACGACAAAACTGGGCATTCTGATGCCCCGGTTGCATGATAGCTACCGGATAAATAGCACAAGCGTTGATGCTGAACATGATAAATCAATGCGTGAGGTATATTGCCTGGATAAAGCATTACGCGAGTAAACTCGCATAAGCGGTTTCCGCGGAGTGTTTCTTGTATAATAAAATTTGTGCTTGCAAAAAACAGTGAGGGTGGCTCTCATCCTCCGTGGGACTGGCTCAGTTTGACCGTGCAAGTGGTTCACTTGGAACGAAATATACAATCCACGATCTTTTGCTCGCAATTCCGCGAAAGTGAATGGCACCAACAAATCTGCGGCAGTGAAAGTACCCTGGCAGATGCCATTATGGATCGTATATCGTATGACTCATATAAAATCGACATTGAAAGTATTGATTCATCCAAAGATTTCTCTATGCGAGAGGTGTATGGATTAGATCCGGCAATGGCAAAATAACTTATCGCTACAGAGAACGGAGTGGCTCCGTTAGTCCGGACAGGTGGCTCTCGCCACACCGGACTGGCGGCTCCGCCGCACCGTAATATTCAATAGGTTTCCACCACCGGAATGGTGGTTTCCTTAAAAACGGATTTGCGGTTTCCTATCCCCGAACAGCAGGGACACGGAGACCGAATTATTCAGCAACTCAATCAATTGATGAAAAAGCGTGATGAGATGCGTAATAAAGAGTTACTTCAGGCCATCGAGTATAGCAGCCGTTCATTTGAGGAAGTCATGGACTTCCTTGGCACTGATGACTTCCAGGATTAAACCTGGAAGTCATCGAGAGTTAATTTTTCAGGAAGTTCACATTTAAATATGGTTTCATCATTACCTCATATTTTTACTCCACCGTAACGCTCTTCGCCAGATTCCTGGGCTTATCCACATCCAATCCCTTTGCCACGCTGACGTAGTATCCCAGCAGCTGCAGGGGCACCACCGCCAGACTGGCCATGAAATGCTCATCCACCTTGGGCACATAGACGGTGAAATTCGCCTGATCTTCGATTTCGTAGTTGCCGTAAGTAGTCAGGCCCATAAAGTATGCTCCACGACTCTTGCACTCCAGCATATTGCTTATAGTCTTCTCGTATAACTCATCCTGTGTCAAAACACCGATTACCAATGTCCCCTGTTCGATCAGGCTGATAGTTCCGTGCTTTAATTCACCGGCAGCATATGCCTCCAAGTGAATATAGCTAATCTCTTTCAGCTTCAGGCTGCCTTCCAGGCAAATGGCATAATCTATACCACGTCCTACGAAGAATACATCCTCTGCATTGGCATACTTTGCAGCGAACCATTGCAGAAGTTCTTTATCCATGTTGTTCTCCATAATTGTAGTTGTTGTAGTAAAATAATCTAACTACGATTATGAAGTTAGCGGCGGTTATTGACTAGCCGCAGGATTATTTGGCGCTTACTTTGAAAATTTCAAAAGTTAATTTCACCTCTTCAAGATTCTAAACCAAATAAGTAACTTTTCCATCTGCATTAGCCTTTTCCAAGAACTCGGCAGCCGTATAGTGTTGATTGTCATCTTGGATTGTAAAATAACACTCTGCTTTGGCTAATTTACCGACCTTTTCATAAAAAGGTATCGATTTGTTCCAATTTTTATTCCACTTATCAGCTGTAGAAAGCCATCCTGTTACAGCTACATTTTCCTTAATACAGTAATATTCTTTAAACTCCTTAATCACCTCGATTACATGTAGCATAAGACATTTCCCAATACCTTGATTTTCAATTTGGGCATGAACATGTAAGCAATCAAACCCCACATGCAATTCCTTTAGATCGTTTTCCTTATCAACAACTTTAACACAAACCTCAACACTTCCGCGCCAAAACTGATTTTCTTGCTTTCCGCATTGAAGTTCCCCTTTTATATATTTCCCTTCATTATAATTTTGAAAGATTTCTTCTATATAGAACGAGCCTCTTTCCATCTTGTTGTTTTGTTTCTCATAGGGATGGTCAATTATTCTTTCTATGAATTCTCGATTCATAAATTTATACACCTCCATGTCTTGATAGATGCTATTGTGCTTTTGTTCTTTCCAAGTGCAAATTTTCAAATTTTCACTCATCATTGCTTTCCATATTCTCAATAATCCTTCCTTTACATTCAATCATTTTATCCCATTGTTCTTCTTTATAATATCTTTTATAATTTTTCAATACGATCATAGCGTCTTCGACAGCATGTTTTTGCATATCTTCATTTTTCTTTTTCATTAAACGCGAATCTTTTTTACAAAGTTTTTTCAATTTATTTATTTCTATTTCGCCAAAAGCAGAACATGTATTCTCCATCATTATTAATGATAAATCTATTGTTCTTTGCCCCAAAACTCCCTGCTTTAACGACGATTTTACAACACTTGTAATATAAATAGCCAATTCTTTAAAATATAATTCCGTTGATCCAGTCGCCGCTGCATTTGACACTGCACTTCTAAAGGGATCATTTTCAACACCATCATCAAGTGTTGCCGCAATACTTTTATTAAGAATATGAGAAGAAACTGTTCTGGTTGCGGCTCTATTAATATAAAATGATAACTTTCTTATTGCCTGTCCTAAACCAGGAAAGCGCAAAATTATTGAACGCTCTGCATCCTGAAGCATTTTAAGCATTTCTTTAATCTGCTTTACTTCATCACAGCGTTTTAAACCAGAATATATTGCTTGTGCTTTATAATTATGTGATTTTTCATCACTAAGTAAAAAATTTGAGAAACTTTCAAGTGATTGCCCCTTTTCGTGTAATTTTTTAAGTTCATCTGCAATACTATTTCCTAGCGCAGCAAAAAATGGTTCAGATAGTAAAATATTAATATCAGAACAAATAGTTGGTATCTTTAGAATATTATCTTTTATATCTAGCAAATTTCTATTGTCATTTTCTTTATGATAAACATGAATTGCCCATAATACAGATCCTATTGTGCCTATCGCAGCTATTAACTGAACTAATATACTCCACAGGTTAATATTTTCCAAATTTATCATATGTTTTCCTCCTAATAATTATACGGTCCTTTTTTTATACTTTGATGCCTTTTTAAACTGTATTTGCTTTTACTTGCATTTTCAACTTTCATAATCCTCTTATACTCTGCAACAGTGATTTTGGAAACAAAATTTCCATTTATGTACTTTTCCATAATTATCGATTCAAATAATACTTTTATACTTCTTTCTAGTGACCTTACGCCTGACTCAAGTGAATGAACCGTAATCAGATACTCTATCAAGTCATCACATAATTCTATATTAAAATCTTCCACAGCAAGCTTTTTAGACAATTCAGGCACAATATAATTTTTCAAAATTTTGACCTTTTCTTCCTCCGTATAACCTGCTAAGTGAATAATATCAAGCCGATTCAATAAAATTGGTGAAATAGATGCTATTGAATTTGCCGTTGCCAAAAAAACAATATTGGACAAATCTATAGGAATTTGAATCAAATCATCAATAAACTCACTTCTATCGCTATCCAAAACATGCAACAACACGTGCTCTGGATAGCCATGCGAATCCGATCCACCCATTTTATCTATTTCATCAAGCAAAATAAGCGGGCATAAAGACCCTGTCTCTATAATTCCCTCAACAATCAATCCAGGTTTGGGATCCTGATAATTACTATCATATCCTCTTAGTGGTCCGGCATCACTTATACCAGCAAGTGGAATTTTAATAAATGGTCGATTCATAGCTTTAGCTACCGCCTTAGCAATTGATGTTTTTCCTACACCTGGTGGACCTGTTAGTAATAAAACATCCCCGTATGCTCGCCCTAGGTGCTTTTGGCACGTAATATATCTCATCATTTGTCGTTTTACATCTTGCATTCCATAATGTGATTCTTCTAACGTTTTTTGTGCAAAAGAAATATCAATTTCAGGATGTGAATCATTTAGCCACGGGATTTTCTTTATATATTGAATTTGCTGTTTGGAAAAATTCCCATTTTCAATTTTTTGTATGACAAAATCAGGCAAACCCTCATACAATTTCTTTTTTTTCTCTTTTTCAGCCTCACTTCTCCTACGCTCCATTTCTTCAAAATCAAATTTCTCCATTAATATCTCTCTATACTTTCTTATTTATTTTGCACAAAAAAGCCTGTATTTTAGCCATTTGTGCAATGGTTTATAAAGTTACAGACAATGATAAGCATTCATTAATGGGCGAAAACTGTGTCATTTCTGTTGCAATGCACTTCGTTTTCCATTCAGAAAGGTACACGAAATAAAACGTCATCCTTTTTTATGAAGGCGAATCTGTGTCCCATTCTTTCCTATGGCTGCTAACCTCTCATGTCTAACAGGATCATTCTCTACTACAAGTGCCCTAAATTCCTTCGTCCAGCCTACCCATAGTGGGGTGCCGCTTCTGCTCCTTCTCAGGGTCATGCCCTATAAAAAATGTCTTAGCGGCTTCGCTCTGCTTTCTCATTGCTAGAGAGCACTCCTGTAATCCAGCACCAATTGAATTCCTGGCGGACGTTATCTGTTACAGTATGTGCTTTTTATGTTAGGCTGCTTCCGGCCTGATGATGTCCCTTCGGAACTTTTCTTCATCAAAGTCACAGCCTGTTTGTAGTACTACGTAGAATACCCGAATTGCCTTACACGCAACTGCTATCTTTGCCTGCATTCCTCCAAGAGGGTTTCTCTGTCTGTTCCTGTAATAAAGGAAAACATCCTGAAATGCAGGGTTCCATGTCATTAATGCACGTGCTGATTCATACATGGTTCTTCGTAGTTTTCTTCTGCCCCTCTTACTGATTCTTGGCTGACCTTTCTTTTTGCCAGAGCTCTTTTTGACTATCTCTAGTCCTGCAAGCTTCTGTATCTGCTTTGGGTCAGTGAAACGTCCGATATCACCAACCTCTGCAATAAAACCAATCACAGTACTCATCCCTACTCCTTTAATGGCGAGCAGTTTCTCCACATTTGGTACTTCTTTTACTTTTTCCTCTAGGTATTCATCAAGCCTTTTTAACTGTTCTGCTTTCAGGATGTAGTCATTTACAAGAACCCAGATTTCAAGTCTTGCAGCCTCACCGGCTTCCAGTCCTACACTATTCTGTGCGGCTTCTACCAGGGTCTGTGCCCTCTTTATGCCTGCCGCACGCACCTTTGCATCACGCCATATCTGATTGATTCCACCTGCTCCGATTCTTAGGATATCCTGTGGAAGTGGTGCCTCCTTAAGAAGCATAAGTCCACTGGTAGAATCCCAATCGGCATAACACTCAAAATACTCCGGAAAGAACTTCTGAAGCCATCCCTGTATCTGATTTGACAGACGTACATGCTGTTTCATGATCTGGTCTCTGCAAACAGAGGCCTCTCGGATTTCAGCATACACTCCACTTGGAAGATAAGAAGTTGAATACCTTCCATCCTTCGCAAGCAACGCAATTGTCTTAGGATCCTTTAAATCACTTTTCTCAGGACTGTTATCATCCAGTTCCATGCTTCTGTTAACTGTAAATGGATTAACCGTTACAAGCTGGATATCGTGGTCCTGTAAGAACTTCTGAAAAGTAAGCCAGTAGCAACCGGTAGGCTCGCAGCCAACAATAACCTTCTTCATTTCCGTCTTATTCATGAGTTCCTCTGTCCACCTAAGGAAAGTAAGGAATCCCGTTCCGGTGTTGCTAAACTTAAACACTCTTCTTGAAAGTTCAAATCCCCTCCAGTCGAACGCTCTACAGAAGTGAGTTTGTGATCCAATATCAACTCCCACAATTAAAGTGTCACTTGTTACTTGCTTAAGTCTGTCATTCTGTGTTAAATTCATTATAGAAACCTCCAGTATTTTTAAAGTGTTTTTTCATCCGCCAAGATGAACACCTTAATTGTACTTCGAGGTTTTCTTTTATTCAATTGACGTTATTTCTGAATTACAGGAATGCTCCTTCCATAATAATCTTTGTTTTCTCTTGTTAACTCGATTTTTCTTACATTTTCATATCTTCATAGAGATATTATCTAAATCTAGTCGTCCCCTTAAAATAAGTCATGGATCTATTATATTTCCTACTAAAAAACTCATCTGGTAATCTGATTTTCATCCAACAAATTATCTGTAGGATATTTAATGCTACATATGTCTCCATCTTATTCATCAACTTTTTCAAATTATATTTCAATGTTTCTATAGAAATATATGGATCATAAAAATGTTGTTCGTCAAAATACTGATATAACCCTTTTCCAAAATCAGAAATTATTGAATCATACCTTCCTGTTATCTCATCATAAACACTTCTTCCATAGTTCTCATCACTTGGATTCTCTAGAAATGCCTTGCATCTATCGATATCTTCCACTAGCATTTGTGCTATTACCTTATTTCTCATTGTATTTTCTTCCTTGCAATTTTTTTCACCTTCAATGTAGGTCTCAAAATATATGCTCATCTCTAATGTGCTACAGAAAGCTCCATAATATTTTACAGCATTGCATAATTTATTATCAGCAATCCCACTTTTTGTTTACATAATCATATTATACTATTAATCATAGCTTATAGTGCTTCGATTTATTCGACAACTAGTTCTTTTTATCGAAATGATTTGATGTTTAGTAAACGTCAAACCATGCGCCTGACGCTAAAATATACGCCGCTGGTTTATGAGCGGCGTGGTTTTCTGCATTCTTCCGGAAGACTTTCTGACCATGGCATTAAGTAATCCAGCTCTGTAGGATCTATATTTCCTTTTTCGTCACAGTGTTTTGGCAACTCTGTGAGTATATATCTGAAATAATAATACGGACGGAGATTATTCAGCTTTGCGGTTTCCGAAATACTATAAACCAATGCACTGGAGTTAGCACCATTTGCTGTGTTATGGAACATCCAGTTCTTCTTGCCCAGGCAGAATGTACGGATAGCTCTTTCTGAAGCCGAATTATCAATCGGAACATCCGGATTATCAAGAAATACTTTTAGGTATTTTTCCTGATTCAGACTGTATTTCAGCCCATCGGCTGTTTTGCCCTTTGGAAGTACCGTTGTATCGGAGAGTATTTCCTTTACCCACGCAAAATAGTCCTCAACAAGCGGTTTGATGACTATCTGTCGCTTATGAAGACGTTCTTTAGATGGTAAATCTTTTAATTTACCATCTTCTTCATAGAACTTTGCAATCCGCTCCAGAGCCTGATGTGCAATAGAATTCTTCAGTGCAGCCGGATTACTCTTATCAGCTGCCTTGATTGCATCGGCATAATCGCGTCTTGCATGTGCCCAGCAATTCGCATTTGTAACATCCGGCAGCTTCTTATCAACCAGATGATACTGGCTGAGCCCGTCCGTAACAAGGATGCCCTTGTAGTCTCTGTAGAATTCCAGAGGAATGTGATGATCACGCCCTTTCTGGTATTCGTAGATTACAATCGGACGTTCCTTATGCAGCTCACCGGAGCGGTGCACCCACATGTAACACTTGGTATTAGGGTGGTCGCTGTCTTCAATGACCTGGGTCGGGGTTTCGTCTGACTGGGTGACCGGCAGCTTTAACAGTTCCTGTTTCATACGTTCTACAAAAGGAGCAAAATACTTATCCGCACATTTCACAATCCAGTTCGACATCGTCTGTTTTGAAATGTTTACACCGTTTCGTTCAAACTCCTGTGCCACTCGGTTGAGTGCTGAAGAATTGACATATTTGACATTTAAGATAGAAGCCAGTAATGATGGTGTGACAATGCTGTTTCGAAGCAGATCCTTTGGACGTTTTCCTCTTAAGAATTCATCCTGATGGTCACCGTCTGTACCGACATAGACTTCTACGGTATGAAGTTCCACTGTCCAGGATTCCGGTTCGTGCCGAAGGCGTTTGTAGGTTTCATCCGGCATTTTTCTCCAGTTCCCTTTTCCAAAGAATGCATCAAGTTCTTCTTCGGAAACACTGTGGGCTGGTATGACATCAACCGGGAACTCTTTCAGATCGAGTTCCCGCTGACCTCTGGTTTTCTTCTTTCTTACAGAGATGACCTCATCAGCTTCCGGCTCGGCTGCGGAATTATCATACATGGCATCCGCTTCATCGAAGAACGACATCTGGCCTTCGATAACACTCAGCTTTTCGGAGTGCTTACCAAAACGGTAACTGTTTGCAAGGCGCACCTGTTCAATCAGCTTCTCAATGTTGTCATTCAGCGTATCGAGTTGGCCCTGCATCATGAGCACTATGGTAATAAGTTCCTCGCGGCTTAAGTTATTCAGTTCATCCAGCGTATGTTTCTGATTCATCTGAAAACTCCTTTACTGATTACCATTATACAGTAAAGGTCGAAAATAAGCCAATCAGAGGGATGTCCGTTTTCGTTATTTTGCCTATGGATGAGGCACTGTATATGACGCATATACGACAAGGAAATATAGAGTTTTCAAGGTTCAAAAATTTATCTATATCGCTCGTATACTGCTGTGAGGTGCCCTGTCACAGGCTCTGGCAAAGCGCACAAGCGAAATATTCATGGGAAAAATACCGGCAAAAAAATCTCTGTTTTGCACAAAACTAAAATACCTTTTGAGGATTAACATCTCTTATTTTAGGCCGGACAGGATTCAGTCCCATCATAAGCATTTCGTACTGCTCACGTGTAAGCTGCATGGCTTCCTCCGAAGTACGGGGCCATGAGAAGGAGCCGTCTTCCAGTCTCTTGTATAAAAGAAGAAAACCATTGCCCTCCCACAGGAGTCCTTTAATCCGGTCACCGCGTCCGCCACAGAAAAGAAAGAGTACATTTTTCTCAAACGGATTCATATCGTACCTGGTTCCAACCAGCTGTGCAAGACCATCGATTCCCTTTCGAAGATCCGTTCTGCCGCAGGCAATGATAATCTTCGAAATACCGGTTGCTTCAGCGAGCATGGCCGATCACCTCAAGCAGCTTATTGAGTAACGAATCGGAAGCGGTGTTAGAAACACCAATGAGCATGGAGCCGGTCTGTATGGTGATATCCGGCCGGAATCCATTTGCACTTGGCATGGCAGGCTCCATAGCCGGTAGCGGAACTTCCGCAAATGTAACCTCTCTGGGCACTGTTTTCACGTATGCTGTATTAGTTGAAGTAGTTGCAAGCTCATATATTTCCTGACGGATTCTTTTGAGCCAGTGATAGTAAGTCTGTTCGCAGATGTTGTTTTCATCAAGCCACTGCTTGACAGTCATGCCTTCCGGTCTTTGCAGGCATTGACCTATGATGTTTTTCCAGCGTTGTTTGCGAACCTCATGTGTACACTTGTCCATTTGATTTAGCCTCCTATAAAAACTACAAAAACCCCAAAGGGTTTTTAGATTTTTTATAGTATGGCACAAAGTCAGGTCTTGGTTAAGGCGAGTGGTTTGACGTTTACCGATTATCCAATGGTCCAATTGAATCAATAAACAGAAAAGTTAAGGATCTTAAGCGGTTAGGACGAGGCTTTCGAAATTTTGAACATTTCAGGAATCGCTTCCTCTATGCCACACGTTCAGCTCCGGTTCTAAATGGAGTATCTGATTATAATCCTGTCACATATTTTGAAGAAGATGAATTTTAAGGAGGATTTTATGGAAAACTATTGCGCTTTTAGCAAAGATCATAAATGTATACTATGGCTTGATTATGAAATCACAAGACAAGAATTAGAAGAATGTCACACGTTGTGCCACGGAAACTGGATTGAGATTGAACACAAGTACAAATATATCCAAGAGCTGCGACACCTCCTAGATGAGCACGGAATTCCTTATCCGGAAGAATACGAAATAGACTAAATAATATTTAAGGGTCTGGTGTTATGCCAGACCCTGTCTCATACCCTCAAGTTAGCCCCTCATGAAAGCCCCTCACGAAGAACCCTCAACAACTATGCAGTTTTTTATGCCAGACCCTCACGAAAGACCCTCAACAAGTTTGGCAAACCCTCAAGAACTTTGATTATCCATAAAACAAGGCGGAAAGCTTCAAAATAAGCCTTCCGCCAATTCATTATCATAGAAGATCTGGTTATTTACAGAGATTTCTTCACACACTCTGCTATGGAGCATTTACGATTATTTACGATCCTTCTTAATATTGTAATTGACTATTTTTGCATCTATAAATCACATATTCTTCATTTTGATAAATACACGTTGATCCATTAATCTCTTCGTTATTTCCTACAGCATCGGCATATAATACCACATAGTCAATATGGTATTTTTTTATTTGCTCAGCTATTTTTTCAGAATCCCATGCTTTACTCTGATACAATGGTTCATACAAGTTCTTTCTTAGCTCGTAAAATTCACTTTCCAATCCATTATTGCAATATGTTCTATATGCATAGCGATTGATTATCAACATAATATCTCCACAGTATTGTCTAATACCATACGACATCTCTTCTGGCAGTAATAAAACGGAACTTTCTCCTAAAGCATCTTCATGAATCATATCAACTATTTGTACTGTACTTTCTTCAAGTTTAAATATATTTTTTGCGCATTCCCAATTACTACTTTCAAACACAGATACTCCACAAGAAATTATCAAACTTATGCATACAGCTAAAATACACATTTTACTTTCAAACATATTGCAATACTTTAGAAGGCAAATAGCTGCCACTGCATACACTATAGGTCCTTCATATAACCAAAACATTCTCCAATATACCGATGTTCCTGTAATATATTTTGCCACAAAATATATTGCGTATGGATTTGCAAATGTTAGTGTCAGCGCAATAATGGGATATACTACTATGCTTTTGGTCGGCTGGTTGGCTATATTTATAATAATAAGTACCGCCAATATAAAGCCAATTAGTAGAATTGTATGATTGTTCAAATACTTATCAATTAATTGTTTAGACCACACCAAGTCATCGGCACCATTAACAACCGCTTCTTGTGATAACGCATCATTATAAACTAACAGTATTTTTGTTACTACTAATGGTAAAATCACTACAACAGGAATACAAAGTCTAAGCATGGAATTTATTTTTCTTTCACTCACTCCTCTTCCTACCCACAATATAAAGTATAATATAGGATATAAATATATTGCGACTGCTGTCGTACTAATTCCTGCCAGTAATAACATAGTTACAAAAATTATATGATTTATACCAATTTTACGATTGTATAGCTTATAAAATATAAGCATCATAAGAGGCATATAAATTCCTACGAAAATAGCTTTTCCCTGCCAAATTCTATTTAATAAAAAAGCCCCCTCACTATAAGCTGTATATCCACTAAATAAATTAATAAAACTATATATAAGACAAAACTCATATTTTAATTTTGGATCCAACATTTTAGCGAAATTATAAATAACAATATAGTGACTTATAATTCCAAAAATCGGCCAGACAGTATGTGCTAAAAAAGCAACATTTAAATTAAATATTTTACCTAAAACTGCCAGAAAAATTTCATAGCTAAGTAAGGCATACTGTCTAGACTCACTTAAAAACGTCAATCCGGACGCCGGATCTGTACTACCAATTCGATTCTGATATAAATATAAATTTGACTGCGCCAAATAGAAGCTATCATCCGCATCCATATGTTGGTACAAAACTATATATACAATTTGAAAAATAACCATTGCTTTAAATAACAATGGAATAATTCTTTGATACTTATTTATATAGTTCCTCTTCGACTTCGTTTGAGCAAAAAAAACTCCCTCTTTTCCATGCATATACACATAGTATATGCCTATAGCTAGAATCAAAACAAATGCGATTTTTACTACTAGTGTAAGCATCGAAAAATTTAGTTCAAAAAGCATAAACGGAATGCATATAATATAAAAAATACTAAAGAGACCAACGAATCCAAGAATAAACAGGCTCTCATCTTCTAATCTCAGAATTTTTTTAATAACAACGCCAAGCACATAACATACTAAAAATAAAATAGTTGGAACATATATTAATGAGAACATATTTTTTTCTCCAATGTTTAGCAATATTTCATCACTATATTTTGATAAACAGAACCATATAGCAACAACATCCAGCTTCCCAAAATCGCTGTATTATAGTACCTACATTTTATTTTGACCTTTTCAAACAAATCCGGAATTCCTAGACAATATAAAATCGGAAACATGAATGTAACAAGATAAAGAGGATTTATTCCCTGCATTATCTCCGCTCCAACTTCTGTATAATTCATATACATAAGCGTACAAATAAATACAACATTCACAACAGTTACTATAACTATTATAATGCGATCTCTCAACTCGAGATATCCACGTTTTCTATAATCTGTCAAAATCACAACTATAAACAAAAACACTAGTAAATGAGGACATATTGCCTGCGCATACTTAGATGCCGCTCCAAACGACAAAATACCAATTTCCCCAAATATAACACTTTTAGGCGAAAGAAGTTCTATTATATTTTGGATTAAAACCTTTATATACCATATTGGATTTCTAAGTATATATACAGCTTGTCCTAATGCATCCACTCCTGTGCCGCCTCTTTTGTCACTATAAACTCCTATACCATTGGATGAATTTATTATCGGTAGCAATAATGTAAAAAATAAGAACAATACACTTCCATACATTGCAATCCTATTCATCCAATAGTCTTTTCTACTTTTAAACTTCTGAGGTGTATTGATTTCATTAAGTAAAAAGGTGAACATATATGGTGCTTTAGGCAAGAGCCCTATTACAGAAAATATAAATATTTGTCTATCTCTTTTACCGAATGTAATTTTTTCCTTTATTTGCTTTTGTCCTATTATATATGCAGAAAGCATCGTAATCCAGCCAATAATCTGCGGTGTATATGACCACCTGCATGTGTTCATAACAATATACGGCAAAAGTGAAAAAACTGCTAAAACTAGTTTGCCACCTTTTAGTTGCCGCATTCCTATGTAGAAAAGAGTACACACAAACCAAGCATTAAATATTCCTCCTAAAAGAAATGCGCTATAAGTGCTTAAATTTAATGCATCTCCTATCACAAGGCCGCTTGCAAAAGTTAAATAAGCTACATATCTTATGTTCCTTATAAACAGGGGTTTAAAAGATGTGTTCGAGTACACGGGTTCCTCATTAGCAATTTCCCGTGCCTCATCCATTGCTTCTATCTCTATGCTTCCATCTTCCTGCATAACTGAATGATATGCCAAGTAGTCGCATTCTTCATATTCCTGTGCGACATTTAATGCTCTCATAAAATGCGTATAGGAATCTCCTCCATATACAAATACCGGATTTATCATGATAGTTGATGCTGTGAAAATTAGTGAAATAATTAAATACAAACTTTCAATATTTCTAATATGTCCGATAAAATAGTGAATAATTGTAATCAAACACAATCCCATCATTATAAAAAAAATTCTTTTATATTGCGAAATAACTAACATTCTACATATAGTGCTCAAAACACATACATATATTCCCCCAGGTATAATCAATTTAATTATTTCAGGCGCTTTCCCGTATGTATATTGGTATTTTGACGATATAAAACTTTTCTTGATGCATAGCCATAATATAAATGCAAAAAGCATAATCATTCGTAACGGATTATACACAAATTTCTTTTCTATTTTAGGATCCAATTCACTACACAGTATATCTTTTATTTTTCCTTTCCCAATAATCTGAATTGTAAATTGATTGTTATATTTCGGCAGTATCATAAGACTATGTAAACTGCCGTCTACATTTCTATTTTCACAAATCAAGTTGCCTTCATTATCATATATTAAAATATTTTTTATAAAACTCCCCAAATAGAATTGTAAATACAATGTCCTTATACAAGCTTCATCCAGTATAATAGGGATGCTCGTTTCCTCTATTACTTTGTTACTCGTATCCTCTTCAGCCTTTATAACGTCCATAATAGAAATTGCATTATCTGGACATCCATACATTGTATTATTTGTAAAACAGAGAATCGCTGTCTCCACTAGAATCGTAAACAAAAACGCTATTGCTATACTTCTTATATATTTTTTCAACTTATCTATCATTTTATCCACTCATACTACAGGTATTATCCTAAAATTTTATATTTAAATGTAACTTTCTATATATTTCCAATATTATAAAAAAGAAATTCATTCTATATGCCACGAAGGCAAACCATATTATTAATCCCTTCACTCCATGCTTTAACAATGACGTTAGCCTAAAAAAAGGATTCTCCTTAAACCAATGATACTCTTCGAAAATCGTTCGTGTTCTTGCTATATGTTTTTGAATATCTATATCTCTGTTGTCACTTGCTCTTAAAGCCATTGAAAGTCCCATGTGAAAAAAAATAACAAATTCAACTATATTTTTGTATTCATTTTGAACACTCCTATATAATTTGTTTAACTCTCTTTCCAAATCCCATATATCGTTTTCTTTCGTATTAGATATTGCGGACTCTCTTCTCACCATATAATGTATCAATACGTCTTCTGAAAGGACGATTGATTTGCTTGAAATATAAGCCTGAATATCAAACGATATTTCTTCTCCCACTTTAATCGGTGCAAATCTAATATTTTCAATAATTTCACGTTTCCACATCTTGTTCCATGGAGCTGTATTATAAAATGCCACAATATCACTTTCCATAGGATTATGAATAACAACATTACCAAATTTTTTCATTTCAATAGCAAATTGCTTCCCAGTGTCTATATCTACTCTATCATAAGCACACATAGATATATCTGCGTCATTGCTATATGCATTATTGTACAGTGTTTCTATAAAATTAGGTTCAAGTCGGTCATCTCCATCTAAAAATACAATATAATTGCCCTGAATCAATCCACTATTTAATGCTTCATTTCTCACAAGAGATGCTTTTCCCTTGTTTTCATTTAAATATATCGTATTCAACCGATCAAAAAACTTGTGTTTCCAATTTTCAACAACCTCTCTTGTTGAGTCCGTGGATTTGTCATCGACAAGCAAAATATCAAATGATTGCATTGTTTGAAAATACAAATCATTTAAACATTGTTCCAGATAATATGCCAAATTATGTGTAGTAATGACTACTGTTACTTCGGGCATTTGCTTATCTAAACCTCCCTAAAAAAAATTCTCGGATCAGAGCTCCCAGTTCCCTGATATAACTGAATAATATATTTGAACTCGTCTTCGCTCCTATATATCGCATTCTGGGAAAGCCAATTCTTTTTGCTAATAACCATACCCTGAACAAATGAAATGTACTGGTCACAAGAGTTACCGTACCATTATTTAATATATCATAATATTTAGTGTATATATTTGCCAAATTTCCGTATGTGTCTTGTGACCGTGTTTCTGTTAATACCTTCCCCGATAAAATCCCTTTTTCAACCAAATAAGTTTTCATTTTTTCAGATTCTTTTTCGCCTAATGCATTCGTTGCCCCGCCTGACACAATAAACATCGTTCCCTCTTCCGCTATCTGCAGAGCTTTCTCTAGGCGTTTATACGTATTTTCAGACAATTCTCCTTCGTTATCAAAACTACTTGCCAAGACAATCACTATTTTCATCATAATTCTTACTATTTTTTTCTATAAGACTCATCCCTTACATTTTTATGTTCAATAGCTTTTAAATTACATATATATAATAATACAATCAGACATTGTCCTAAAATAAATGATAGCGCAGCTCCTTCTAGTCCCTTTTTCAAGACCAATATATACGCAATTACCGTTGAAAATGCCATTCCTATAATATATATATACATAATTCGTTTCTGTTCTCTCATAAGGACAAAAATATAATACATTAATTGTCCTATAGCAAAGATTCCACCAGCTACAGTAATATTCACTAATGCTGTCCTATACTCATCTATATTTTTATTATAAATACCTCCTAAAATCTTTGTCCCATAGCTTCCTATAAAAGTAACACTTACTATAGTTAGCACAACGATAAAACCTATTTGTCTTAACAATTCTTTATAAAATATTTTTTTTTCTCTCTGCTCTATTATCGTAGCAAATTTGCTTAACAGTGGTTTAAATATAAATTGACTGCCTAGGTTTATAGCTTGTGCAACTATAAATATCATATTATAATATCCTTGTGATGCATCATCCATCAGAAGTTCAACACAATACTTAGATATATTTATAATAATGTTCATCAAAAGGACACTAATAAACAACGGAAAACACTCTACGATAAGACTCCTATAGTTTTCATTTTTCTCTGATGAATATGCATATTCTTTTTCTATTAGTTCTGATCTGTATTTATAAACATAGTACAGCGTCACCCCAATATTGGTCACTATTTGTAAACAAATTGCATAGGTAATTTGTCGAGTAATCGCAGCTATTAAGAAAAAAACAATTAATGACCATATAGTTCTAAAAAAAAGACAACTTCCAGACAATTCCAATCTATTCTTTTGAAAAAAACGACTTTGGTATAACTCTCCTATTACATTAAGCATCATGAGCGTTGTAAGTAATATTGTATAAATTAATTTTTTACCAGAAAATTGCAAGCCAATAATCGAGATGCAACACCCAATTAGCATCAATAAACAGGCTATTCTTTTGCTCCTTTTATATTCAGTAAAGCTGTACTTTTCCTTATAATCAGTTTGTTGATAATGATTTGTCCCAAACAGCCCTACAATATACAAAATCTGTGCCGTTGTAAAGGCAATCCCAAAAGCTCCTGTTTCCTCTACGTTTGCAATCCTGCTAACAATTGCAAGTGTTAAAAAGCTATTCATGCCATACATTGTACTGCCCAACGTATTCCAAATAGCTCCTTTTAAAAATTTATTATTTTCTAATTTAATCATTTTCTAACAGCATACTTTCAATATTTTCTTTTGCAATTTTTCTATACTCACATGATGCGTTACTCAATTTAGCGCAGACATCTGTATAGTTATTAATTAATTGGTCAACTTTCTGTAAAAAAATAGGGCTGTCGATCTCTTCTATTTCCATAGTATACTGCTCCATACCAACTCTTTTAACCAAATTTCTTACTTTTTCATCATATATCGGAGATATAAATGGGATTCCAGCTCTAATTGCAAAAATTAAAGAGTGCATTCTCATACCATATACAAGGTAACTTTCTGCTACAATTACAGCCATCTCTCTGCTGCTATAGTCATCAGATATGCAAGTAAACCAGTCCTCTTTTATCATTTCATCAATTCTCTGCCCCAATATTCGGTCATGCATTACCGTTGGCAAAAAAACTATTTTTTTACCAGTTAAGTTATGCAATGTTACAACCGACTGTTTTAATGCCAATATGTCCTTGCTAAAGTCCATCTTTTCACGATTCCAGAAATTATCCGAGCGAAACCATTGGCATGCTGTAACGACAATATATTCCTTTACGTTCAATCTATTCTCTCGAAGTATGCTTTCCTCATTTACTCCATCTATATTTCCAGCAAAAGCATTATCCACAGATAATCTTACATGGTTTACACCAAGAGTTTGCAACAGTCCAAAATCCACCGGATCACGCACAATGATTCCTGCACATTTATTCAAATATTTCCGAACCCATTTTTTCCCTTTTGTGGTGCTAATCGGTCCCGCTCCAACCCCAATATAATATACCTTTTTATGCATCATCTGTGCCAATGTTTGTAGCACACCATAAAACGGCAAATTATATACTGTTAAATCATGTAAAAGGCTACCGCCACCTATGATCACTATATCTGTTTTTCTTAACTCCATTAGATATGCATGAAAAAAAGATATAACACTTAGGCAGACTGATGCTGAAAATCCTTCATTTAGCCTCAATGAAAGATATTCTACTCTTTTATCATGTTGCTTCTGTCTACCATAATTTCCTAGCGTTGGTACAATTTCATAATAGTTCCCAATAATTTGCTGCAAACCATCAAGAATCGCATCATCTCCTTTATTTCCGCAACCAAAAGATCCTATTACCGTTGCTCTCTTCACACCCACTGTACCTCTTTTCTGTAGCTATCCTTTTTCACATTGCTGAGGGATATTAATGTTTAGAATATTATGTCATCCCTCTTTCTTCTTCAAAGTTTTCTTAATTCTAAAGAATATATATGTAAATCCGCCTTTCATAACTCGTTTAAATTCAAACCAACTCAAATTGGCTAAAAATGTTTTAAAAATATATGTAAATGAGAAATAATACCTGCTCATCAAATTGTCTCTGATTTTTTCTATTTCCGTATGATCAGCATATGGATAATCAACAAGGCACCTTAAATAACCATCTTGATTCAACCACTGACTATAGTCCTCTGTAATTAGATAGCCTTCTTTTTTTGCCCATTCATAAAACATGGTTCCAGGAAAAGGAACTGCTTGTTGGAAAAAACACATATCCGGATAAACCTTTTTGGCAAATCTGTATGTATCTTCTATGGTATCTCGATTATCTCCTTGTAATCCTATCATAAAACATCCAAATACTTTTAAACGTAACTTTTTCGTATTTTGAGCAAACTCAAGAGAGTTCTGAAGTTTAATGCCTTTTTGTGTTGCATCTAATACACTCTGATTTCCTGATTCGTATCCAACGACCAAAAGCCTGCACCCTACTTCTTTCATCCTCTTCATTGTTTTATAATCTAACGTGTCTGCCCGAGAGTTGCAAGACCAAACTATTTTAAGATTTCTTCTTTCTATTTCGTCGCAAATTTCTATAACTCGTTTTTTATCAACTGTAAACGTGTCATCCTCAATGAAAATTTCTCTTATATATGGCATATGATTATGAATGTATTCTAATTCATCCACAAAATTCTGAACACTCCGTTTGCGGAATCTCCGTCCACTCATGCTTTCCGGATAAGAGCAAAAATTGCATCTAAATGGGCACCCTCTACTACTAAAAATTTGTATCATTGGACTTTGTGCAAACGCATAGCAATAATCATGTACATCCAAAAATTTCTCATAAACTTTAGAAACCATAGGCAATTGATCCAAATCTTCAAGCCATGGTCTATCTGGTTGTTTCACAATTTTTCCCTTCGAATCACGATAAGTAATACCTTTTACACTAGATAAATCATTTATATTACTCATTATTTCATCTATAGTGAAATCATATTCCTGTCTTACAACCACATCTATTGCAGAACATTTTTCCATAACTTGTTCAGATAGAACTGTAGCATGCGTACCGCCTATTATAATCTTTTTTTCCGGGTTGGCTGCTTTAATTGCCTCAATAACTTCATAATCATGCGCACAGGTTGGTGTCGTAATTTCTCCCATCACAAATTGTGCCCCAGATTCTTTTACACAATTGACTGTATCTTCTGTGGTCATTTTTTTTGTAATGCAGTCCACCAAATCTACTTCATAGCCTTTATCCATGCAAACTCCTGCTGCATAACAAATCCAGTAAGGATAATACATTGTGCCACTTTTCGTTTTTTCGGGCCATCTACTTGCACGACTAATTGCAAACTTATAAGGTAAATTCAAAAATAGTATTTTCAATTTTATCTACTCCTCATTTTTTTCTATCGTTGTTCTTACTGCCAGTTCTTCAACCAACCGTTTGAAATTGTTTTCTATCTTGGAAATGCGAATACTTAGCAGAAAACATCTTAATAATGCAATAAATAACATAATAAGATATACTAAATTAACCGGCGAAATCACTCCTACTACTTCTGCCAATTTGACAGGTATCGATGGAAAAAAGCCAAAAATACAAAGTATAAAAGCAACTAGTAACCAATACAATGCATCAAGTAATTGCATTTGCGATTGTCGAAGTTTTCTTACAATATACCAAACCGAGGCGCACGAAGAAAAAAGTAATATTATTCTTAATATCGTTGACATTATTTCACCTTCCATCTAAACCATTGCACTATCAAAATTGACGCACAAATGTTCATCATATATTTTATACTGTTAGATACATTTAAGTAACTTTCTCCCGCCGTTCTCTCTTTCATTTCTACTTGAATTTCTTCAATGTTGTAACCACACCTAATAAAATAAGCCATAGTATCTGGTTCCGGCGCAAGATTCATTTCCTTTGCTAATCTTGTAATCACTTTTCTACTATAAAGCCTCATTCCGGAAGTAGGATCCTTAATTCTTTTCCCTGTTGTTACTGCAATGCAAAATGCAATAATATTACTTCCCAGCATCCTTACGCTATGAGGTTTCTTCTTATTTACATACCTAGAACCAATTATAACATCTGCTCTACTACTTTCTGCCTTATCAATAAGTTTTTCTATGTATTTTGCATCATGTTGACCGTCTCCGTCAAACTGAATTGCATACTCATAATCATTATACAATGCATATTTCATTCCTGCCTGAACCGCACCAGCTAACCCAAGATTTACAGGTAAATCAATTATATTAAATTTTTTCTTTTTACATATCTCCGCCGTTTTGTCCGTAGATCCATCATTAACTATAACATAATTACATGATGGGCACTCTTGAATCAAATCGCAAACAACCTTTTCGATATTTAGAGCTTCATTATATGCAGGAATTATCAGTAATGTCTTTGGCAATCTTCTGTATCTCCTTTATTATCAAACGATTACTATACATCCTCACACGTAGAGGCGTCTTATGTGCTATTTTCTATTCAAAATACAATTGTCTTAATTCTCATGAATTCTTTTTCAGTATTTAGGCACATTCAGATATTCACTTACTAAAACTTACCACATGGTGTATTGAACCTTGAAAATTCAATAATTCAGCTAATAAAAAAGGCATACCCCTGTTCCGTTTGAAATAATGAAGTTGACAAGAAACCATTTTTACAAAGAAGATTTATGGCTTATCTAATATACCACATAACAATTTCGATGAGAAAAACTTAATTGACTGTGTTCAGAGTTTTTCCAAGCATCATGCTGACAAGCTCCTTGCTGATGTAATGGGATGGAAGAAAAAGATGTTTCGCCTGTTTCCTTGCCTCATTTGAATATCAAAGAAATCGATTTCTGAAACAAAATTCACCATGGTAGATCAAAGTATGTGTTTTCTGTTGATGTTATGGTAGGAAAAGCGAATCCAGTTCTAGCGAAAATCGTATGCGTAAGGAACAATGTAAACCGCAAAGACTGGCTTGCTTTTATCTGTACAGATACAACACTTTCCGAGGAAATGATCATCTGTATTTATGAAAAGCGCAGGCAGATCGAGGTCTTTTTAAAAACCTACAAAACCATGCTAAACCCGATTGGAGAATGCCATAGTTTATATTATGATGCACTGACAGCCCATGTTGCGATCGTGTTTACCCCATATATGTTACTTGCAATAGAGCAACGCCAAAATGAGAATTCGGGAACTCTTGGTAAGCTGTTCTGTTTCCTTGTTGATGAAATGGTAGACATTACTTTCAGCAGGTCACTTGGCATCCTGATGGATGCCTTAATGGCAAGCCTTCAGGAAATCTTAAAGCTCAGCGCTGAGCAACTGAATGCTTTTACCGCTGATTTTGAAACATGACTGCCAGAATATCTGCGAAATGCACTCCATCCAGAGATTCTAGTGGCATAAATCACTATTTTGTTAGCTAAAATATTGAATTTTCAAGGTGCAAATCCAATTTTAAGTATGTGAGATCTTCGTAATTAGTAACATTGTATATCTTTTTCCTTTAATCATAAATTCTTGCATCTAAAAAGGCTCAAATATCTACGATTAAAATTATCTGAAACTACTTAAATAATCAAGAATAGATATTTATTAGAATTTTATCCTATCTTCTTAATATTCTTTTTATTTGATTCACTAACAATATAATGTGGTCTTTCTTTTACTTCTGTGTAGGTTTTTGCAATATATTGCCCCATTACGCCGATACTAAATAATTGAATTCCGCCTATAAATACCATAACACACATAGTCGATGCCCAACCTGCAACTGGATCCCCAAAGCATATTTTTCTAACGATTATAACTATTAAACACAAAAACGCAAATGTAGTCATACCCATTCCTGTCCATGAAGCAATGCTAAGAGGTGCTTCTGAAAAATTAATTATTCCTTCAATAGCATACTTAAATAATTTCCAAAAACTCCATTTTGTTTCTCCTGCGACTCTTTCAACATTTTCATAGGGAAGCCAATATGTCTTAAATCCAATCCATCCATATATTCCCTTAGAAAATCTGTTATACTCTTTCATAGAAACAATCGCTTCAACCATTTCATGCTTCATAAGTCGAAAGTCTCGTGCCCCATCTACTATATCCGCATCTGATATCTTATTAATTAATTTATAAAAAGTTCTTGCAAAACATGATCTTATCGGTGGCTCTCCACTTCTGCTTACTCTTCTTGTGGCAACACTGTCATATTCTCCACTCTCCAGTATTTTGATCATCTCTGGTATTAGAGATGGCGGATCCTGCATATCTGCGTCCATTACAGCTACATAGTCACCAGACACATTGCAAAACCCCGCAAACATTGCTGCCTCTTTCCCAAAGTTTCTGGAAAATGATATGTATGTAATCTTATCATTTTTTTTAGAAAATTCTTTTAAAATATTCAGCGTGTTATCCTTTGACCCATCATTTACAAACAAAATTTCATAGTCATAATTTATTTTTTCTAATATAGCAGTAATTTCCTTGTAAAAAATGGGCAGTGACTCCATTTCATTATAGCAAGGAACAATGATTGATATCTTTTGCCTCTTATCCATCAATCTTTTTCTCCTTTCCCTTCCTAGTCATAATATTTCTGCTAGAAAATTATAGACAAATGAAGCTAATCCTTATATATTAGTTTTCATTTCTTCCTGAATTCTGTCTAAAAACAATTCAGGGTAATCTGGGTACCAACCATTAAATAAATCAATTAAATAATCATAATCTTCTTTAGTAAAATCAACGACCTTTTCATAAACAAAAGCCTTCACATTATCATCTAATTGATATTCCGAAATTAGTTCGTAATTATTTGCAAATATACTATCCTTATCAATAACCAGATTATTAAGCGCCCAAATAATCCTCTGTCCGTCATAATTTGCATGTGTTTGAGCCGGATCCGTTACAATTACATAATTCGCATGTAGAAACTCTACCGGAAAACCTCCTGCCATATCTGTATGCTGTGTCTGATACAGATTGGGACACGCATTAAGACTATTAGGCAAATCAAAATTGTAAAAAGTATCCTCATTCAAGATTCCAGAGGAACTTATACAATATGCTTTTTTTCCATCTTCCGTTAGTTTTTGCACATCTGCTACAAGATGCGATACTTCCTCCATATCATGTCTTACTACAGGCTGATATGAAACAGATGAACAAAACCTTAGTTCCCCTAAATTTACACTGGGTACCATACCATGAGCAAAAAAGGCTATTAATAGACCAGTACCAACGTATATAGCAGTACGTTTTTCGCTAAATTTCCTGACAATTAATGCTATTCCAGCTGACGTTAATACAAGTGTCTGAATTGTAAAGTTAAAATAATGTTGAACTGATAAACTCTGTATTCTGAAATACATAATTAATATAAACAGCGTACTGGATACTAATACTGCTGCAAATTTTTTCATTCCACTTGCTACAAGAGCAATGATGCCTAAAGCACTTAGGAAAATGATAAGCCAACCCATCTGCTGAAAGGTTGCAATAAACTTGTCACTCATTCCACCATAGGATCTTGCTGAATACTGAACCGAATAAGAATTATCCAATGTTCTTCTTAAATATTCACCAAAAAATGCTATTAATGTTCCACCACAAACTATTCCTATAATTACGCAATTTTGAATTAGCTTTATTAACTTATTCACCTGTTTATTGTATATCAATGTCACACACTCAAAAAACACCCAAAAGCCAAAATATCCTAGTGCAAAAAAGGAATAATGTCTTCTGATAAATAATAATACCAAAAAAAGTGCTGATAATAATATATCATTCTTAATATTAAATTGGGTGAAATCCTTGGTTAGCAACAACAATACAATTAATGCAGCTATTAATAAATCCGCAATATCAAAAAGGCCATATAATGTAGGCAAATACACAAAAGTCGTACATAGGCATACAAAAACTGCTAATACATATTTCTCTTTAATCACATTAACATCAATTTTCTCATAAAGAACTACCACTATATCAGCAATGACTATATATGATGGAATCTGATACATAACAAACAACAACACTCTATATGATGTATATGTATTAATGCCCAAAAAGTGAATTGGCATACTCTGTATTGCCGGCACCACATCACTATAGTCAGTCAGATTAATAGATTGATAAATTGATTTAAATACATTCCACGGTTCTGAAAACAAAATATTCTGAAATTGAATACTTTTCTTCCAATAAAATCCTCTATCCCAAAATGGTATGGCATTATCTGATCCACATAAATAAGCAAACCACACAGTAATAGCAATAAACAAGCAAGTCACTACCACTTTTTCATGTTTTTGTATCTTTCCTAAACGTTCAAATAATCCACAATATTTCATTGTTCCATACGCCAATCCATAGTATGCGAACAGAAAAAGTAAACCAATAATTATTGCAAAATATCTTTCCATCTTCCCTCTTCCTTTTAATACATCTTTTGCCAATTATACAATGCCGAATTTATAGACTTATCGTTAATAATTTCTCTATTTATATTATTCAATTGTCTCTATAATCCTTCTGCAACCTCTATCAGATATTTCCCATAATTGGTCTTCAACAACGGATCTGCGAGCTTCAGAAGCTGTTCCTTATCAATGAAACCACGCTTGTATGCAATCTCTTCAATACAGGAGATGTATAATCCCTGTCTCTTCTGAAAGGCAGCCACAAAATCTGCTGCGTCCAACAGTGCATCATGATTGCCGGTAT
>ERZ1026882.287-NODE-287-length-32350-cov-35.456975_pt1 | contig 32350 bp, 37 predicted proteins | sample MGYA00380171_ERZ1026882 | MGnify/ENA primary metagenome ERZ1026882 (study PRJEB33269, sample SAMEA4719807) | human gut metagenome | biome: human-associated habitat; feature: organic feature; material: feces | place: Cameroon | collected 2013-10 ...
GTTGAATTAAATGATAAATGGAATTTCATAGATACCCGAGGAAAGTTGATTTCCTCGAACCAATGGTTTGATGATACTTACAATTTTTATGATGGTTATGCTGTAGTTGAATTAAATGGTAAATATAATTTCATAGATACCCAAGGAAAGTTGGTTTTCCCGAACCAATGGTTCGATGATGTTTACAATTTTTCTAATGGTTATGCCGGTGTTAAATTTAATTATAAATGGAATTTCATAAATACCCAAGGAAAGTTAGTTTCCCCGAACCAATGGTTTGATTGGGTTTACAATTTTTCTAATGGTTATGCCAGAGTTAAATTAAACAATAAATGGAATTATATAGATACCCAAGGAAAGTTGATTTCCCCGAGCCAATGGTTTGATTGGTTTAGCAATTTTTCTAATGGTTATGCCAATGTCGAATTAAACAATAAATGGTACAGAATTGACACCAAGGGAAACATCGTGGCGGCGGTGAATGAGCATACAGTGGTCATTGCCAAATCCGTTTTAAGAAAAATTGTGTTGGAATGTGTGGAGAAAATTAGGGGTATAAGTTAAGAGTTAGCAAACTATGTATAATAAATAATAAGACTAAACAAAAATCTCACTCACTAATATAAATGGAAACAGGAAAAAACGCAGGAAATTTAAGCGAAGTTCAAGGCGTAAAAAAAACATCAACTGGTCTTCTGTACGGCTGAGTGGCAGTTTTGCTCTTGAAATTTCAAGAGAACTTTAAGTAAAAACGCAGGAACTTCGCAGGAAATCCTCACAAACATACTATAATGGGCGCAAATCCCTAAACCGCCCGCCCAAGCTTTTGGATGATGTTTTTTTTCAATACTTGAAAAAATGCCGTAAATACAAAAGCAATAATAATATACAGTATAAAAGCAATCATTATCTTTCCTCTATTTTATAATTTTTTCAAATAGAGCCCTTATGTACTTGTGCAACCAAACGCCAATCTCGGTTAATATTGCAAGAGGAAAAAACAACACCGTCATGAAGAAATAGCACCAGTCAGTACCTTCCTTTCCTAATGCTATATCAGCAAATATTGTTTTCGGGTGTTTATTCTCCAACACTTCCAGAAATGTCGCAACGAACATTCCGATAATAAGATACGTTATTACTGAAACTAATGCACTTACCATGTCTTATTCCTCCATTTGTTTATATAATCCGTATTTCTTTTCCCAAAGGAATTTTTTTTTCCTTTTAAGATATTCCTCACTAGTGATTTCTCCCCTTGTCCTCATTTCGACAATTGCCATATAATTATGGTTATCCTCATCACGGAACGGAATCTGTTTGTAATCATAAACAGATACATTACAATCCTTTAATGTATTTCTCATTATTTCAAGGCATCTTTCAGGATTCCCCCCTCCTTCGAATTCATTTCCGCCGATGATTGTCGATGCAATTCTTTTACCTTTAAAATTCCGGTTGATCAAATCAAGGCATTTTTCCAAGGCTTCATAGCTCACGACATCCGGATATAAGTCGGGTCTATATCTTCCGCAATGGATATAGCATAAACAAAACACCGGATTTTCTCCCACAACATTAACTGTTCCTAATTTAGTTTTGTCGTTGTATTTTGTCTTGTTATTTGCTTCTATCACATATGGGAAACTTCTTCCTACTTTATGCTGAAATCCATCACCCAATGAGTTTTTTATGCTTGTGCCTATCAGCACAGCATCATATTCCTTGACATGATATATTAAATCGACATTTTTTATTATTTCGAACATTGATTTTATTGATTATCTTACTCAAAAACAGGACGAACCGGCAATCCAACACAGCGGCTGTAGTAGTAGTCCAGAGCGGCTTCATCTTCAAAGAAGTACAAGCACTGGGCACCGTGTTCTGCATCCAGCGAAAGGGTGCCAGACCAAACGACGCCGTACATTCCAAAGAAGTTAAACGCACTATCACCACAGCAACCAGAGGCGGGGAAGAATAGTTTATTCCCATTTCTTACTGATGTAAATAGTCTCCCGTTGACCCCTGAATCGTTATAGTTTTTCACCCACTCATTGGTACAATTTGATGTATCAGACAATTCGCTAATCTGTTCGGCTGTAGGCATTTTCCAGTTTCCTCCCCAGTTCACTGTTGCCGCATCATCAGATGCCTCCAATGTTTCCAAGCCATCGGTAGCATTGTATTTGGTCATATATGGTCCTGTTCTATATTTATAGCCATCCCAATTGAATTTTTTCTCAAAATACCCTTGGGTTTCTCCCCAGGCGAAATACAGACCATAATCGGTTTCTTTTTCAGCACCGATATTCATCACCGCCCATCTCGTGCCTGATGGCAGTGCCAAATCAACATAGGAATGAACAGAATCAACCGTTTTTATAGCAATTGTTGAATTTGCCCCAATATTGCTTTTTTCTTCAGTCATTCCTTCTTTCTTTCCAATATTGGAAATCATTTCCCTAATGGAATTATCTTCCTTGATATCATTCGCTTGGACCGCAGTCCACATTCGTCTTTCGAATTTGATGTGCTGACCATTTGGTAAATCCTTTTCAAATTCACCTTTTACCCGGTATATAAATCTTCCAAATTTCTCACCATTGGAATACTCATGCCAATCAATTCCTTTTTCTTCTTTCAACATTTCAATTTGCATATCTGAAGAAAGGTTCAATAATGATTTATGAGGCAAATATGTTTGCGCTGCCTGTTGTTTTGAATTCTTAATGCAATCCGTTTGTCTATAAAGAAACCATGCATAAGCATCATTCGCATTCGGAACCGCCCAGCATTTACAATCGAACTCATATAGCCCCGGATGATTCTTTGCCATTATCTGGTTAAATTTCGCCGTTGCCATTGACGCTATCAACGACTGCATCTTGCAAAGGCGATAGCCAAAAAATGAATCCGTCATCGGTGTATCAAAATCAGTGATAAGAACAGATATTTCATCAGATTGGGCATATGCCAGCTTTGCTCCCTGAATATTCTCACATAAATAAACAGCGGTCTCATTCATCGCATTGATGAATTCCTCATCAAACGGTTTTTTGAATTTGTTCTTGATTAATTTCGAGAAACAATGACCATCAACCATCGCAATTACATAACTATTAGGTATTAATTTGTAATCAGTTAATGAGCGATAATATTCACATTTTTCTTTCAATGTCTTGAAAACCATACCCTTAGAAATTTTTAAGTTTATTTTTTTGTTCATCCGTCAATTTATCCGGATAAATATATTTTACAACTACTGTATAACTTCCGTATCTTCCCGGATGATTCAGAACCGGCATACCCTTCCCCTGATAAGTGAAAGCCTCGCCATCTTTGGTACACTCCGGAACCTTTACCTTGATTATGGATCCATCCACGGTCTTGCATTCAACCTCACAGCCAAGCAAAGCCTTATTGAAATCAACAGATTCTGTATGAATCAGATTCACACCGTCATTAGTTGAAAAATAATTATCTTCTGTAACATTAAAAACTATGACAAGATCACCCGGCAATCCGTTGTCTATATGCTCGCCCATACCTTCCATAGCCATCGCCATATTGGTTCTTATCCCTTTTGGTACGGTAATCTCTATATCCTTATACTCCTTGACAAATCCGGTTCCGTCGCATTCCTTGCATTTTTTCTCTATTACCGATCCTGTTCCATGACAATGTGGGCAAATTGTGGCACTTTGGAACATCATCCCATTCATTTTTTGCCTATAGACTATCTGACCGGTTCCGTTGCAATGAGGGCATTTATGTGTCTTTCCGTCCTCTGAGCCTGTTCCATTACAATGAGGGCAAAGCTTGTCATAAGGCACTGATATTGTTTTCTTGCAGCCAGAGTAAGCCTCTTGCAGCGTAACTGTAACCATGCATTGGATATCATTTCCTTTCCGTTGTCTTCTGAATCCCCCGAACGGATTGAAATCACGGAAAAAGTCGCTCATATCCATATCCTCAGACGACCTTCCTCCATTGTCGTATTGCTTGCGTTTCGTTTCATCTGAAAGGATTGAATATGCTTCGGATATCCCCTTGAATTTTTCCTCCGCCGTTTTCTTCTCCTCATCGGTTCCATTCACCCAGCGATCCGGATGCCATTGCAACGCCAGTTTCTTATATTTTTTTGATACACAGTCATTAAATGATTTTCCCGTAAGGTTTTTCTCCTCATCGGTTATTCCAAGAATCTCATAATAATCTTTCTTTTCTTCGTTCATTTTCAAAAAAATCTGATTAAAAACCAATGCAAAGTTAAGAAAAAAAGGTCTTATCAGCAACTATTTATTCAAAAAAAAAATATTTTATGTTCCAAAATATTTATCAGAATAGCACACATCAATTAGCAAGCAAGTTATATACTGGTCATTATTATGACTTTATGCTCCATCGTAGGGGTGCTATAGCCCCCCAGAATCCGGATAGTTTAGCAATTGCTGAGTTTTGTTGCCCCTTCTCATTTAAGGAGGGTTATAAACTTGTTTCCACTAAAACTTGGAAAGATTCAGTAAATGATGGCGCAGAATTAAAAGATATAGGTTTCACCGGTATTGACAATGGATTTATCACATTTGACAAGGCCAGAATAACAAATGAGGAATTCCTTAATATATTCACAAATAGCAAATATATTGTGCCGTCAAGTGATTTCTCTCTTTTTCTGACCCCTATATCCGGAAATACTGATCGTTTCGAATTCCCCATGACTTATACCGAGAATGAGAATGAATGCTATATGTCATTCAAAGGAGGCTTCTATCAAGGTTTTTACAAACTTGAGGGGTTTGATTATGATGTGCTTCCAAATGACATATTGGACAACCGGATTCTTCATTTTGATTTGCGCCCGAGAACAGATTATCAGATAAAAGAAAACACGATTAACAATCTTCATCCAGAAAATAACGGAATATTCTTTTATATGGGATTAAGGGCTGAAAATAAAATGATGGTATATTATAATGAGAATAATGGCTCATTGGATTCATTTGTCAAGGATCCAAACCATAAAGATATACCTAACCCAAAGAACAAACCTTATCTTTCCGATGAGTTAGACCAGCGGGAATATTTCTCTGATGAGTATAACTCCCCAATGGATTGCTCTCTCAATGAAGACAAGACTGATGACAGTGAAAAGCCTTCAGACTGCAAATGCAATGGTAATAACTCCTATACCAATTCCCCTGGCGAGTTCTATACCGACGGAATTACTTGGATTAATGACTGCGGTTGCTCCTGCAAGCCAGACGAGCCAAAAGACGATTGTGAAGGATATTTCAAAGATGACTACATAAAAGAAGAGGATAAGCCTAAGGATGAGATTTTTGATGTAAAGTTTCCTGGTCAGGAAACCCCTGCTGGTAATACTCTTGATGAATACTCATATAATACTGGATATTGCGAGAATCCGATGCCCATAATCAAGGATTGCCATTGCTCTGACAACGAGTCCGCCAAAATTAATAGTTTTACGCCAGGGGATTTTTATGGCGATAATATGTCAGAGATATCAGATTGTAAAGGGTGTAACTGTAAGAACGGCGAATGTGATTGTACTGAGATAGACTGCTCCAAATATTTTAGTGATGATTATATGCATAACAGCGATTGCGGCAAAGGAAATAAATCCATTGACGAGGATTATATGAAACCGGATATCATATTGGATGAGAATAAATTAAAGGATACCCTGACAAATAGTGAAGGTCATCTTATCTCAAAGAAAGGCTACTATGAGATAGAAACCGATAATAAATTCCTTATGTTTGACAGGACTCCAGAAGGTGTCACTGTGGATACATATCAGGAAGGTATGAAAGTGTTGCTTGAGGGGAGAAACGACTGGGGCAATATTAACTTGTTTGAGTTGATGAACAGAACATCCTCCGGATATACCGTGGATAATATAGAATCTTATTACGAATCACACACCAAGCCTTATGATTTATACAAAGATATCAGGAATAATGCATTCGCTTTAAGGATCACAGATAAAGGCGCTGTAGGATATAGGTATGGCATATTGGATTGCGATGCGGATAATCATTATTCCGTTATAGAAGAATACACAAAAGACGGAATGGTAAAAAGTGATGAATGGAACAGCATAAATGTTCGATTTGTCATCCTGCCCCCAAGGCGTGATAAATGCGATAAACGTAAAAGAAAAATGAAGATAATGATATATGTCAACGGTTTTCTGAAATTAGTTAGCAAAGAACTTCCTACTTTCGATTTTCATGCTCTTGACGAGTGCAAGGAAAAACAGGAAGGTGTGCCATATTCGATATCGTTAGGAGGAGGAACTTTAGGATTGCTAGAAATGATAACACCGGACTATTACAAGGTTTCCAATTATTGTTTTCCTTTAGAACAAGATTTCTGTGGTTCCTTTATCGGCGATATCAAATGCTTTAGAATCTACGAAGGTTTCTCTGATTATTCCTCGATTCTTAACTATTTATCATAAAATATGTTTGTAATGAGTAATCTAAATGAACAACCAATCAGCGGCGGTACGCAGCCACAAGGCGTTGCGGTCACATATTATACATTGCAGTCGAAATATCCCAATGATTTCACAAAGAATTGCAGCCTTTTGAGTTCTGAAATCGACGGGAACTTTTATTTCCTGCGAGGATACGATATAAAATCCTTCAATGTTGATGTTGACGAGAATGGAGTCAAAAAATTATACCTTGAAAGGCTTAACGGTGAAAGATTGGAGGCTCAAATGGCTTCTGATGATATCACCGACGCATTCAAATTCGAGTTCAATGAAAAAGATGGAATAATGACCATCACATATCCGAATGGCAAACATGTTGAGCTAAAAAGATTCAACATGGTTAACGCAGCCACAAACGGAACAATTAAGGGTGATGGCAGTATAGATAACCCCCTTAGGTTATCTGAGGTCGAGACTACTGGAACATATAGCCCGGCTAAGGAATTAGTTGACATTCCAAAGGATGGATTAATGCCTGACGGAACCGTTTTGGGTAAAGGGTATAGAATAGTAACGAAAGAATTTGTTTCTAAATTTGGAAGGCTTTATACATATGATGAAGTGCAGCAAATATCCGAGCAGTTGAAGGAAACCAAGTCCCCATGGAGGATTCCAACCAAAGAGGATTGGGATGAAATGTTAAACGCCATCGAGCCTTGTGACGAGGGTAGAAATCATGACTCTAATGGTTCAGGCTATTTTGGTCAGAAAGCCGGAGCAATGCTCAAGCAAGCTGGTAATATGGATGAAAAGAACGGTTTATGGAACAAGTCCAATAATCCGGAAGATTTGGGACAGGATTCATACAGATTCGAAGTTTTGCCGGTTGGTTTTGCCGGGCCGAGAGGAGATTTTCTTAAACCGGATGAAGACAATGACATAGAGGGTTACCATCTGTCAACCGCTTTTTGGACTAATACTCCAGCAGGGCTTGTTGCTGTAGGTAACAATGATGATGCTGTTTATGCCAAAGCACTTTACTACAAGAGCAGCAAGGTCAATCAACAAGTATTATCCAAGGAATCCAAACTTTCTTTGCGTTTGGTTAAAGATTTCACCAAGTCTAACATGTCTCTTTTCGATGATATTTTAGGATATTGGTATCCATGCGCACATGTGGTTGCCGAGCATTCCAAATATTGGTATGAAGAAACCGAGGATATACCTGATGATGCCGAAATACCAGTATATGATGAAATTCCAAGAGGAGATGAAATTCTTCTAACCGAGAAATACATCAAAGTAGGAGAAAGATACTATACAATTCAAGAACGTAAATACCATCATAATAAGATTTGGACTGCCTGGAATATCGGTTCAAACTCATTAGGCTATAAATCCGATCAATGGAAAAGCGGTTTTTATAAAGAAATTGATGGGTCGGAAGTTCCAGACGGCATTAATCCTTCAATTTTAGAGGAGGTTCCTTCTAATCCTATTGTCGGCACTGATCCGGATTATATTGTGGTTAATGAGAAAACATATAAGCTTGTTGACTACGGCGTATATTCAGAAAAATATTTCATCAACGAATGGGACGGCGAAAAATGGGTCAAGAAAATGATGAACGAAGGTGATTCGGTGGCAATCATCAACGGTCCTGACGGCGTGATAAACCATGAATGGAGAGTATTCAAGAAAGACGAGAACAATGATATCCTTATTGATACGGTAAACAGTCTTAAAGAAGAGATTATGACCGAGATCAAGGAATACATTGACACGCGTGACAATGAGACCCTTAAAGATGCTAAAGACTACGCTGATAAAGGTGACGAGAAAACTCTTCAAGATGCTAAAAAATATGCTGACGAGAAAGATGCTGAAACACTTCAAGCAGCCAAGGAATACACTGATGGAGAAATTGCCGAGGTTAACGAAAGAATCGATAATGAGGTCAAGACCATCAACAACCGCATCGATAAAGAAGTTGCTGTTCTTAATACAAAAATAACCGAAGAAGTAGCAAGGCTTGATGAAAGAATCGACACCGAGTCTCAAGAAAGACAAGAGGCTGATGCCGCTGAAGCCGAAACACGTTTCAGAAATGATATAGCCAAGGCTGGATATACAATTGGCGGCGGGGAGAAGGATACCATCGAAATCAAAAACAACGCCAATGAGACTGTCGTAACCTTGATGTTCGACGGTAATTTCGGAGAAATCTAAACCAAGTAAAAAATAGAAAAAATGACAAGATTACAATTTAGACACCATATAGAAGTTTTTAGTTCAAAAGAGGATGCAATTTCCTTTCTTGACGGATTGGTCAATAACGAGTCCGGCGCAGCCCCGATAGGGGAAAGCAAGATGGGTGAGCCTATACTTGTTACCTATCTTGATAAGGAGTCCAAAAAACATGCGATTCTTGCCATAGGTAAGAACGAAGGTGGAACCGGAGTACCTTATCAGTATATTGACACTGATTATCTTCTTGAACGGATTGACGATAATTCCAATACAATCAAAGACATTGAGGCTAATGTTGATCAGATTAAACAAGACGTATCTGATTTGAATGACAAGGTTGAAGGTATCAGCCGTGATATTATCAAAGAAATTATTATAAATGATCTGCCCGCCGACATTCAGAACAATATAGCAAGACTTGTTATTGGAGCCAAAGACATCAAACTTGCCGATTATATTAAGGCTGCCGATCCTAAAGATGCCCTTCACGATACCGATTCTGTCAATGTTGCTTTAGGGAAACTTGAAGCAAAATCGGATAACAATGATGAAAGGATTAAAGAACTGGAAAAGATTCAGCCAGATGAAATCACTATCATCAAGACCCCAAAGGATAAAGATAACATTTTCCTCAGTACTAATCTATCTATTAAAAAGATGGGAGACAACGCTGGGGCTAATATCCAGGATCGATACCAATTGGTTGACGGGAAGGACAATAAAATTGGTGATGAAATCATTATATATAAAGATAGCCGCTTAGTAGGCGTAAATCTTTTAACGGATGACAAAGGAAGGGCTACAATCCTTGAATTCAATTATTTGGGTGTCAATGGTGAAGAAATCAAGAAAGAGATAAACGTAGCAGATTTCCTTCAAGAAGCCGAGTTTAAAACCGGTTTAGCAGTTGTTAACGGTGAAGTGTTTGTTAAACGGGATCCTTCAAGTGAGGACTTTTTCACAATCTCGGATGATGGTTTAAAAGTGTCCGGAATAAACGATGCAATCACTAATGCAGTAAAGGCAGAGACAGATAGAGCCACCGCTAAAGAAACTGAACTGTCAAAGGCTATTTCTGACGAAGTTACCAGAGCCACTAAAGCAGAATCCGTTTTGTCAACGAAGATCGATGACACGGCAACGGATATTAACGGCAATATCAGTGAAGTGTCAAAAACTTTGGAAGGAAAGATTACTGAAAGTTTTAATAATGTAAACACTAAACTGGAAAAGGAGATAACCCGTTCAGCAGAACAAGATACCATTCATAACAACGCCATTAAGGTTGAGAAAGATAGGCTTGATGGCGAAATAACACGTTCTAAAGAGCAAGATGCTATTCATAGCAATGCCATTAAAGCCGAGGAAACCAGAGCCACCAACGCTGAGCAAACCCTTGATACTAAGATTGATACAGAAATTGCCAAAGTATTAACTTCCGCTAAGGATTATGCTCATTCTGAAGATGATAAGATCAATAATGCCTTAACGGAGGAAATCAATAGGGCAAAAGAATCTGAAAAAGAAATCAAGACCTCGATTGATACGTTAACAACTGATACCCAAGCCAAGATAAACGACGCAATCACAACGTCAAAAGGATATACTGACGAGAAAGTCAAAGCTCTGTCAAGTGTTGTAGATAAGAATCAGGTGGCAGTTTCAGCACCGATTACAATTGACACCACGGGGAATAAGACTTTATTAGGGCTATCTATAGAACAGAATAGAATATTGTCTGTAATCAATGGAGCGTTGTCCACCACGCTTCAATTGGCTTATGACCCAAATAGCTGGGACATTAAGTTACTGGGCGTTAATGATAAGGTGTTAACCACCCTCAGTGCCAAGCAATTCGTGAAATCCGGTTTAATCAAATCAATAACCGTTGATACCATTAATAATGTCAAGTATTTGGTAATCACATATGAAAACATTCAGGCAGGGGAAGATACTTCTGTAAAAATCCCATTAGCTGAACTTTTTTCACCTTACATCGCATCAAACGGCATTGAAATAAAGGAGGAATCCGGAAAGGCAAACGTGATTTCAGTTAAGGTGGACAAAACCGGAGACGGAAAGTTCATAACATTAAGCACCGCCGGATTGGGTTTGAATGGGATCACCGATGCCATTTCCACAGCAAAAACCGAATTGTCAACTTCTATCAAAAAGAATTCAGACCTTATTGACTCTCTGGAAACAAGAATGTCTGGAGACGAAAATGTTGATGGCTCGGTCGCCCATAAGATTAGTGATGCCAAAAATGAAATCAGAAATAGCCTCATATCGAAAACTGTCACTGAAATTACTCCGGAAGCCGCCGCCGAGCAAACTTTGTTGAAGAAAATCTCCAAGACCGGCAATGTTCCCGAGTTTTACGTCAGCAACAATACGGCAGATATGTCCTATCGCGGAGCTTCGCTTCAGACAACCATAGATGATATGAAAGAATTCATGGAAGGTCTGAATGCTACAATAAACGCTATCGCAAATAGACTGGCCAAACTGGAGGAGGCTATCAACAACATTGACATCAACCTTGTCGGCACAGCCAAGGAGATAAAAGTCACGAAAACTGGTAGTCAATACCAAATAGGATTCGATGATGATGCAATCTTCGGTCCAATTAATTAGCCAACAAGCAGTTAGAATAATAAAAAGGAGTCTGTTTTCAGACTCCTTTTTATTTTTAGATTTGGGGCAATTTATTATTGTTCAAAAACTTATATGTCTTGAGCACTTTTTGGAATGCCCATTGTTTTGCTTTATCATCACCCATGGATTTCCTGTTAACCGCAGTCAACAACATATATAATTCCTTGTACTTCATCTTTCTCCGAAGGAGAAAACAGAGGAACCTATAAAAACTATTGTTTTTTTCAATCCTTTCCACGGATTCCTCCATCCAATCAAAACATCCGTCAACCATCAGAGCATCGCAATTATAACCCCAAACGAAACAGCAGCAGCACTCATAGCATAAAGCCTGAACTTGGCTTCCCATTTATAGTCATTATTAGAACCGCTCGCATCCCTCATCAGGGAAATTAGCACTAAACAGAAGGAGATTATAAAAACCACCCCCAAAAAGAATTTAATAAGCCACATTACACTTCAGTTTTTGCATTTTCCAGTTTATACTCATCAAAGGCTTTGAACAATTCATAAAGTTCCCATCCTCCCTTGATACCGGTTGATTTGGTTAACACATTGCCTTTATGGTATAGAACCAATGTAGGGATAGCATTGATTCCCATTTCATCAAACAATTCCGATAATTCAAAGGAATCGGCATCCACCTCGGCGAATTTTATATCCTTAACACGGTCATAGTCCAAATCCTTGATTTTCTCGTTCTGTACATGACAAGGGGGACACCAATCCGCCCCTACCTTTACTACCACCTTGTCTCCTTGAATCAAATTATGGTAGTCCGCCAAGGTCTCAACCACAACCATCTTCGGATTTTTCAATTTCTGACCCATATCTTTCCATTTTTAGAATGGCAAGTCATCATTATCAATGGGGAGCGATAGAGGAGCGAATGCGGGTTCTGCAACCGGCGCCGGTTCATTTTCTTTTTCTGGTGTCAAGCCGCCGGTAGGCGTAAATTCCTCTATTTTTTTCTCATCCGTCTTTTCCTCTTTATTCTGGTTGCTTACCGGAGGGAAATGAATCGATGTGGCTTTGACCCTCAAATTAACGTAAACCTTTCCATTCTTTACCGTAACCAGATCCCTTGTCTCCATATCGCCAGAAACTATGACATATTTACCCTTTGTAAGATAGGGAACAAGTTTCTCCACAATAAATTCGTTCGTTGTGGTTACGTCAAACCACGTTGTTGTTGCCTCCTTGTTGCGGTACTCAGAATTCGCGAGGCTGAATCTCGCATATTTGATACCTGTTTTTCCCTCAAATACCTCAGCGTTCTTGCCGATCCTTCCGTCTACTGTAATTTCTTTCATTTTCTTAATGTTTTAATGATACAAAAGTTTTGTACCACAAATATAATATAAGATTTTCAAAACCAAAAATAAATCAGCAAAAAAAAAAGAAACTTTTTTTATCAGACCACGCCAAAAAAGCACCGTACAGTCAACTCCCCCCTCCTTCAGGTGGGGGGAGTTGACGCCTATACCTCCGCTAATCTTAATGTAATTATTGCGTATGCGCTAAACTTAACACAAATACCACAAATTGTCATTGCAAGCAATGATTCTGCAAAATACCATAAAAACAGTCTTTTGTAATAATAATCGTACTTTTGAATCAACGAATTAATCCAAAACCAAGCGTTTCTTCCACATAAAATCGCACTTATAATTGAGCCAAAAAACGCAATCAAAAATAATACATTATTCACCATGTTGTTTTAATGTTAATGCCAAGAAGCCCCCTCCTTCAGGTGGGGGTAGTTCACCAATTTAGTTGCAGCAAATATAATCAAATAATTTGGATTATCCTACTATTTATAGAAAAATAAAATTAGAATAATATGAAATACTTAAAGGAATTCCCTCAACATTCTGATTATCAGGCATTTATCTCGGGGGGGGGGGGTAGATTTACCTAATGTATCATACTGTGAAACTGAAAACGAGGTGCATTATAAAGAACTTCCATTTTATAAAATCCCCAACAATGTTATAAAATACATTACATCTGATAAGGGAATAATCACTCCGGATACTTATGCAATAGAAAATAACGGTACTGATTCCTCCATTATTTCAAATACCTATAACAGGGATTTTGGAGTATTAACTTTTGATAAAGACATAACAACATTAAACGCCCATGGATACGGTGCGGGTTCCTTTAATGATAAAAAAACACTAAATGCTATTATTTTACCTAAATCAATAACAAGAATACATATTTGGACTTTTATAGGCACAACTAATCTATCGGAGATTGTTCTTTTAAGTCAACAACCTCCGTTTTCTAATAACTTTGCTTTTCAAGACTGTAATCCAAATATAACTTTTTTCGTCCCTGACACTTCTGTAGAGTCTTATAAAGCAGCACTTTCAAAAAATAATAATTATAATGTTCAGCCTATTCCCGTTTAGACTTAAATCTACTATTTATGTCTAAACAAACAACAATATGACAGATTATAGAGATTACGGATATGCAGATCCGTCCGCCACAAACGGTTTCCTCAGTTGCACTAAACAAGTATGCATGGAAATTAACGATTTCCGGTTAACCAATGAAAAGGCGATTGACAAGAGTACCGAGATGATTAAGGAACAAAATGTCGAGAACAGGGCAAATTTCAGCAATTTATTCGACAAACTAAGGATGTCGTTCTTCAAAATCTTCACCAAGAACGGTCTTGAAAATGATAACGAGACATTCTATAATATGGTTCAAAAAGAGAATGATGATACCCAAGCTGCGATTCAAGCCCATCAACAGCAATTATCCGCTTCGCTTACAACTGATGCCTCTACCATAGAGAAAGCCATCAAGGAGAACACCTCCGAAGGTAAGGTCAATGTCAATAACCTTATTGCCACACTTGACAAGATCAAACAGGCCCAATTGGACACTAAGGATGAGTTAACGAGATTTGACACTTCTGTGATAAAAACGGCAATAGAAGCGAATACCGCAGATGGAAAAGTAAATGTCACCAATCTCATCAACAGCCTTAATTCATTAAGAACTGGTCAAACCGAAATCAAGGATGCCATTGGTCAAATCCCAAAAGTATAAGTTGATTTTAGAAATAATGAAGAAAGCATCAGTAGATTTGAAATCTAATTGATGCTTTCTTTTTGTTATATTTTGGCAGGAAATTATTTCTAATCAACGATTTGAACAAGTTTTAGCACTTCCTGGTTCAACGCCTCATTGACAATATCTTCCATTGATGGTTTTACCTTTTCACCAGTTTCCGGATTAATCTTCCCCTCACCACCCAAAAGCAAACTTATGACGCTTCCGTCAAAACCAGAGAACATATAGGTTCCACCATCATCCATCGTTGATGGATAGTCATTCGTCGGTCTTCCAGCGCAATACCACCACACAATCTTGAAATTATCGACAAATGATTCTGGGAAACATTTGCGTAATTTATCCAGTGCAGTCTCATAGTTCGTTTTGCTCCCACAATTGTTCATTTGCATATCACTGATTACCAACAAAGTGGTAGGAAAATCCTCAAGCGGAATCTCTGTTTTTTCAACCCTCAACTTGCAAATCAAGTTAATAAGGCTCTGAAAACTGGTGCTTCCCCATGCTGTTGCTGATTCTTTAATCTGATTCAACTTCTCGGTAAAGGTTCCCTTCAGTTCCTTAACTCTTGACGTTTTATCAAACATTGCCACGACATTATGGAATGCACCTGCATTAAGTTCTGAAAAATAGATACCCAAAGACACGCATACATCAAATGATGTAACGCCATTCGCCCCATAAATCGGAGCAGTCATCGATCCTGATGTATCCAATGCACAAAGGATATTACCCTTCAACGCGCCGTTATTCTCCCTTCCGGTCTTGACAAGATTTTCGAACTGCTTGTCAATTGTCATTTTCTTTGCCAATGTATTAGCATTCGGCGCAACTTTGCCTAACTCGAACGGATAACCATTGAATTTAGCCACCGGCTGCTTGTCAAGCCAATCGACATAATTTTTCTCAATGTTATGCTTTGCCAAAAAATTCCCTGAAATAAGGTTCAAAAGAGCCTTTCCAGGAATGGTATTCCATTTTATCTGCGAGTATAATCCCTTGCAAATATACTGCTGGAATTCATGCGCCTTGCCCGTAGATTTGAATCTTCTGTAATCCTCATATGTCCATCCCGCCAAACGGGCGAATTCCTTGGCATATTCATTGGTTTTCTTTGCCCAATCTGTCGCGCAAACCTTAGATGAACGGATTCTCGGCATATATTTCTTCACCAAATCCCTGAATCGGTCATCATTTATGCCCTCCTTTATAAGATCATAAAATTTAGTGCGATCAAGCCTGTCGGACATACTCATTAGAACCCACAAATCTTTCCATGAGCCGACCAAAGGAAGAATCCACAAATTCTCATAGAATGATTTAGGATGGAATTCAGCAACCCACAAAAGCCTCTTGAATGACTCGTCTCTTGCCCCCTGTCCGCGCTGAATCTTCTCGGTCTGATAATCATCAAATCCATAGGATTTTCTGGTAATCATTCTCAAATAGAAAGGGAACCTCAACGCCATCTCAGGATTCTCAGCCCAAAGAGCCTCCTGTTCCTTCCAAACCGCATCAATGTCCCTTCCGCGGGCAGTCCCGGCTTTTCCAAACTGATCAAGCAATGCTGTCCCCATTGTCTTATACGACAATGCGCCGTTCTCTGTTACGGATACGTTCGTTGCCTTAATGGCATTTTTTGCGAATGAATTCATATTCTTTCTTTTTTTTTGGTTGTTCAATTAATACTGCAAATATAATACAAATTATTGAATATCCAAACTATTTATTAGAAAATATTTAATTTTTTACAATGAGACAATTAATAAAAGAATCCGAACTCAGATCGGTCATAAGAGAATACATAGAAGAGAATCTGAAGGAATTTGATTTTGGTAATCCTAATCTATACGAGAAAAAGAAAAAAGTTTCAAAAAAAAAGGATGACAAACATATAAGAAAATCAAAAAAAGATGTTCTTAGTTTCTTCAAGAAAAGAAGTAAGCACGGAACATTGATTAACAAGTCTGCGCCTTATGCTTATGCGCTCTGGCCAGAAAAAGAACCGTCGGACGCAAGAAGCCAATTTTCTAAATGCCTTTGGGGTAAATTAAATGATGATGGTTATCCTTATTCATTCACTGATGCCGAGATAGCTCACCTGTCATCTATGATTTCCTCAACAGCACCAGCAACAAACTAAAAAAAAGTTAACGCATACCATAGAGAAAGAGAACCATTCCCGGTTCTCTTTTTTTTCTATAATATTTTGTTTATCGCCTCATCTTCACTCTTCCGGAAATCATATTGGATATTATTTTCTTTCAAAAGATTTTTTAATGTTAATGCCAAGAAGTCCCCTCCTTCAGGTGGGGGTAGTTCACTTGAATTAGGCGCAAAAATTGCCATAGTACAATCTTTTGAATTTTTGATTCCGTCAAATTCTCCATTTTCTAGCACATTATATTTTTCGGCAAATATAACCAAATAAACCGAATTATAACAAAATTAAATTATCATTATCATCAACGTCAATCTTGAACACATATCCTTTTTGCCTGTCATTCTCCAATATGTCATCAGCGATTAGATTCTCAATCTCCCTTTTGATTACTCTTTTAATCGGTCTTGCCCCATATTCAGACTCATCTTTTATCTTATCAAGGATATACCCCGTAACCAGGCTATAATAATCAAAACCATAGCCTAATCCCTCAATTCTCTTTTTGAGGTCATTCAACTCAAGGTATATAATTTCCTTCAAATCCTTTTCTTCCAAATGATTGAAATAAATGATTTCATCAAGCCTGTTCAAAAACTCAGGCGGAAATTCGTTTTCAAGTTCCTTTTGTGTTATCTGTTTTTTGTTTTCATTAACATTCACGTTAAACCCAATTCCTCTGCCGAAATCAATTGCTGCCTTGGCTCCGACATTGGTTGTGAACAATATTATCACATTATGAAAATCAATCTTCGATCCATAATTATCCGTAAGGTAGCCGTCATCAAGTACTTGCAAAAACAAATTATAAACTTCGGGATCCGCCTTTTCTATCTCGTCCATAAGCAATACACAATATTTGTTATGTTTGACCTTTTCGGTTAATAATCCACCTTCCTCATATCCCACATATCCCGGATTGGAGCCTATCAATTTATTCACTGAGGTCTTGTCGGAATATTCCGACATGTCAAACCGTATCATCATATTCTCGTCGCCGAACATCATTTTGGCTATCATTTTCGCCAAAAAGGTTTTCCCCACACCAGTCGATCCTAATAACATACCACTAAACAAGCACCCATTGCCTTTCAGCCCTAATCTGTTTCTTTTTATTGCCCGACATATGGTATCAACGGCATCATCTTGTCCGATAACGTATTGTTTTATTATTTTATTTAATTCTGCCAAATTCTGTTTATCGTCAGATGATAATTGACTAATCGGAATCCTTGTCTTTATTGACACTATATGTTTTATGTCTTCTTCTGTTATAACCGCCGGATTATTTTGGATTTCTTTGGCTATCTCCTCGGCTTTTGAATTGTATTGTTTCTTCAAGTCATTCAACTCCAATATGACCGAATCAATCTCCTCATAACTTTTCTCGGCATTCTTTTTTCTTTTCAATGACGCCAGATATTTTTGTTTTGTTTTAATCTTATCTTTTATTTTCTTCAATTCCTGATTCTCATTCCCCATCCTTTTATGTATTCCGGCATCATCCATCACATCAATTGCGGAATCCGGCAGATTTTTCTCGGAAATATACTTCTCGGCTAAATCAACACATAACTCAAGTGCCTTTTCCTCATATTTGACTTTATGGAATTTTTCATAATGCTCTTTCAAGCCTTTCAAAATCAAAATGGATTCTTCCTTGTTTGGTTTTGTTATTTCTATATTCTGAAAAAGTCTCGCCAAAGACATTTTTTTCTCGAATGTCTTTTTGTATGATTTATAATCACAGGTTCCCATCACCTGTAATCTTCCCTGCTCCATTTTCTGAGCGAGCATAGGCGCTATGCCATAATCCTCATGCTTTGTAGCCAACACATCGCCGATATTGTCTATCAGCAGTATATTTTTCTCTTTTTCTATAGTATCCAACACTTTCTGCACCCTTTCCTCAAATTGTCCCCTCAATGTAGTTCCCGCCATCAATGCCGTCATATTCAATGACAACACCTTTTTCCCGCTTAGATAATCCGGCACGTCATCATTCACAATTTTCTCTGCCAAATGCTCAGCAATCGCTGTTTTTCCAATACCCTCATCCCCGATTAATATCACATTATTCTTCCTTTTTCTTCCCAATGATATTATCAGTTCCTCAATTTCCTTCTCTCTTCCTATTAATGGCTCTTTCTGACCTTTCTCAAACAATTCATTGATGTTGTTACAATATTGCTTGATTGTATTCACATAATTTTTCTCTTCGCCAAAACTTCCCCCATTGACCTGCATCACCTTATAGCCATTATTCATTCCTGAGGTTTTTTTCGCTCCAGGAAACATGTCCTCAGGTGTTGTGTCAAACTTTATGTCCCCGTCAAGATCAATTTCCATATTGGATATGCTGTCTTCTATCAGGAGCATCTTAAACCTCTTGTAATCCAATTTCTGCTTCTCCAGAATTTTCCTGAACCTGTTATCTCCAATATCATTCGCCAATAAAGCGAGAATCATATGAGCACTGGTTATTCTCTCATTTTCCAATTTACCCATCTCGGACTCAGCCAATTTGCAAAGTTTTTCCAAATCAGGGGTTATTTGAATCTTCCTTCCCGGTTTGACGGCTGTCATGGTTTTCGATGAAATATATTGCCAATAACTATCATGTATCGTTGTCAGAATTTCATCATCGAAAAAATTTTTGAATAAGTTATATGCATATGAGGAACGAGAATTAAGTATCGCTAAAATAAAATAATCAACATCCATAACTAAAACCGGCAATTCACTTGCCAATTCATCCGCCATGAAATCAATCAGGAATACTAATTCGGGTGAGAATTTATCATTATTAGAAAATTGATTTATAATTTTGTTTTTATCTGCCATCCTTTTATTAATATTGTATTAATAATATAATCTAATTTATTGACAAATAAAACACTTTCCGTTATTATTTATACAAAATAGAAGCAGTTATGTTAAAATACAAATATTATAGCGAAAACGAGAAAACTGAATACACATGGATTGACTCATCATCAATTTATTTCACCAAGATGGTAGAAGACCCAAATGAAAATAAAGGTGATTTATATGTAACATTCAAAACCGGGCAGACTTATCTTTATAAAGATGTCAAATTCGAGGATTATGTCATATTCATAGCCGGAGGGACTGATTTCTCACAAGGAAAAACATTGAACAAAATCATCAAGCCCAAATATGAATTTGAAAAACTGGAAAAAGGTCCGACAATTCAAGAAATAAATGAGCAGTTTGAATCATTTACCAAGCCAAAAGAAATTGATAATCAAGAAAATAGCACTACAGAATAAATAAAAAAAGAGGAATCAGAAATATAATCCGGTTCCTCTTTTATATTTTTATCAAATCACGGCAAGAAAGCCCCTTCCTTTGACCGTTTTCGCGGGGTACTTCCGAAATTGTTAATATTTTTTCTTCGACTTGCAAAGAAAATTTAGCAGATTTTCGGTTCTGTATTATTACGGTCTACTTTACAGACCTCATACCTGTCTTAGTTTCCCAGTACACTTTCCACATATCACTTATCTTTGCCCAATATTTGTAACCTTCTGGTGTATCTATCCAGCTGAATGACAGATCTACCAAGTTAGATACTGATCTAGTGTCTATGAGAAACCTAACAGCATCCTCTACGGAAGGATAGTACTCAACATTTGACTTGAATACTTCAAATACTTTCTCTCCGAAAAGCGATCTGAACTCATCAGAATACTCTCTACCTTCTTTCAAAAACTTCTGCCAGAGGTCATTGACTGTATTCCAAAAATCGAAACCTTCAGGGGTTCTACTCCAGACGAAAGCGAGGCCTATTACTTCTTCCCCTGAACCGTACTCTACGATGAACCTTGAAAAATTCTTTGTCTTATACTGTGTCTTGAAATTAGCTTCAAATTTCTCTGCAATGTCCTTGTTAAGGAACGAAAGGATGTTTGTTCTCATGATGTGTTGTGCTTTAATCATTATGCAAAAATCTTCTTAATCCACTCATTAATTAATTCATTATCTAATGACCAATTAATGCATTTCTTTGTTGGATCTTTCAACGGCAATGGTTTCAATTCCAGATTGGTAATCTCGTATCCGCCAGGAACAGCGGCGAGCACTTTTTCTTTTGCTCTGTTCATGTTCTCCTCATTGGTACAAGTTGTACCCTTATCGCAAAACGAACAATTAATACACATTTTCTTTCCTTCCACTGGAATTTTTCCATCCTCGCCAATCGGCAATCCAGTTACAATGTCAATTTTGTTTACCATGATATTTTTTTTATTGTTTCTCGTGAACTATCCCCACCTGAAGGAGAGGGCTTTTTGTCATGATCTGTTAATCCACCTCCACTCTCGACCAAATCTTTTCCGTTGACTTGCATTTATAAGTTCCCGGTTTAAGACCTCCCTTGGAAGAATAAAAAAGAACCAAATTAATAATATATTCAATATTGCCCCAGATATAGTCATACAAATCCCATAGATGATTCTTTAATTCCTCGGGGAAATCTGGTCCAAGAGGATCCTCTTCGGTTCCCGGTATATGTTGATCATAACAACCTAATATTCTTGATGCATCTTCAAGGAAATATGTCCCCCCGAACAAGGAATATTGATCTATGCCCCACCCAAATCTTGAATTTACTGATGATGGATCAAACTCAAAAGCCTCAAACCTGATGTTCTCTATGAGAGCCAAATGCTCCTCTGTCAATGTGATTTTTTTTATCATATCTTATTACTCTTTATTTTACTCTTTTTGTATTTATTTCAATTGGAACTAATAACGAATCTGGCACATTGTAATAATAAGAAAAATTGCCGTATACCTCTTTCGAAATCTTCGCCTTTACAATTTCTTTATTGGCTTCTACAACCTTATTCAATAACGCTGCTTCAACTACGCCATCGCTTTGCTCAAGCGCATTTTGGAAAATGACTTGCTGTTCCTGTAAGTAAATTATATTTCTTTTACTGTCAAAATTTTGTACAACCACTGCCAGAACACTTACAAAAGTCATGAGTCCAGCAATAAAAGCGAAAATATCAAAACACAAATCCCAGCCAGAATAACACTCAACTTTGTACTTTAATATAAATACAACTATCGTTACTACAAGGCAACAAATCATTACAATAATCCATCCGTACATAATCTTCTAATTTTAAATGTTTTATTAATTATTTTTGAATCTTCTTCCGATAAACTGTATCGCCAACGCCACCGAGCACAATCACTTCGGCATATTCATTAATTTCCTTGATGGTCTTGCAATTGGTATATGTCATATTACTTCTCAAATATGAATCCATCCGATGAATCCACTCATCAATATGGTACTCTACCTCGACATAGCGGCTTATCCCCTCGGTTGTCTTCTGCCTGGTTCCTCCACATAATTTTTGCGCCTCAGGAGTACTCATTCCGTAATAATTCCTATACATATGGTATACCGGCGGTTTATACTTAATGAATGGATTCCCTTTGACAATAACCCTGTTTTCAAAATACTCCTTCTCAAGCAAATACATTCCATTGCTAACACTTTCCATTGACTCGCTGTAAAGTATCTCCCCGCAAGCCTCGTTTGACTTGGCGAACACCTCACCGCACATCACAGCATCAGCCCCCAAGGCTAAAGCCTTCTGGATATCGTCAAAATCAGCGATACCCCCATCGGCAATAACCTTTGTTTTTATTTCCTTCCCCTTGCTTCTAAGCCTCTGTTTCTCGCAATAGATATCATCAAGCAACGTAGCCATCGGATAATAAACCCCCACGGCACATGCTGTCGTACAGCAACTTCCCGAACCCACTGAAACTCTCATATAATCAATACCTATATCGTTATAATGCTGATAAGCCTTAGGGTTAGCCACATTGCCAGTCATAATGACAATGTTGGACTTATGGGTAAATTTCAAATCTTCGCAAACCATATAAAGGGATTCCAATGTACCATTGGCGATATCAATGCAAATATAATGAGGGCATTTGAATTTTTCAAAATTCAAAAGTTTACCAGCCTCCTCCAATGACACCGACACAAAGGTTTCCTTTGATAATTCTATCCTTTCCTCAAAAGTAATACCATCCGGATTATATTCCGATTTGGCAACACTTCTCGGTATAACAGGAGTGACCTTATTCTCAACCCAAACCTTATAATTTTTCTGGTTCGTGACTGTTGACATCGGAGCCACAAATATAGGATATACCTCACGTTCACATACATTGATAAATGGGTTTACATCAGCCCTATGATTGATATAACCCACTGGTGCCTGAATAACAGCCACGTCTTTCAAAGAGTATCCCTCTTTCCTGATTTTTGAATTTATGATATTCATTTTAAAATGATTATAATTATTTCAAAAGCAAATATAAGCATAATTTTCTATATACACAAAAAAATCCTCAAGAAATGTTACTTTCCTGAGGATTTTCAGACCATCAACAGGGCGTAACCGCCCCGAAACCATCGAGTTTAATGTGCTAACGGCTGACGCATTACTATACATAGTCTTTTCAGCTTGACTATTTCGCCTGGTCTTTTATTACAGAAACCGTATATAAAATTCTACGAAAATCTATGATTTAGGTATATTTCACTTCTTGCTTCAACCTATCACTACTTTTTAGTACATAGAGTAAACTCTATCAGTCATCCATAGGAGGATAGTCCACAAGCGTTAATTCGGTGCTACGGACACCTACTGTATTCTTTTATCTTATTCTGCTGTAAGCATTCTTTGACCCTCAATCAATATGTTTACAGCAGCGTTTATATCTCTATCATGATTTGTTCCACATTTAGGACAAACCCATTGTCTGTCCTTCAGTGTCAATTCCTTGTAGATATAGCCACAATACTTTTAACCTCGTTTGGTTTGGCTTGCTTAACTTTGAAGCGGAAGCTACTGGATTCGAACCAGTGGACCACCTTTCGATGATCGTCGGTTTTCAAGACCGATGCAATAGACCAACTCTGCCAAACTTCCTCATTGCCAGTCGAGTAGGTAAGATTCGAACTTACGAAATCGTGGTCCCAAACCACGCCCCTTAGACCTCTCGGACACTACTCGATATACCGGATTTTCGGCATCCGGCAAACCAGTCAACCGCTCTACGAGTGGTATCTTTATATAATTAGTCATTCAATATCATTTTGTTACTATTCAAACGATCAAAATAATTCTGATTATATCTATTATCAAAAACCTGATCATCCATAATAAACAACTTGATGGCATCAATCAACGCCAAGATACTGATAACCAACATCGGAATCAGACCAACAATCAACCAACAAGTCAATAATCCCACCAAATAGCAAACCAAATAGATTACACCTGGTTTGGTCTCATTCAAATAGAATTTATGGATACCTAATGTTCCAAGGAATAAAGCCAATAATCCGGCAACAATCTTATTCTTCATAACTTATATGTTTTTCTTTATTAATTCAACTTCAATCGGCTCGTCATTCCATGTCAAATCCGGAAACAACTCATCCGGCAATCTCATCATTTGACGGTCTATCCGGTACAATGAGTCATAACAACCAAACCGGATTGTCCTATCCTCTGGCAAAGACCATTTGTCCATGGTTTCCAAACAATCAGAATCCTTCCAGTTAAGATTCCTAATTGGCTTAACATTGAGCAACCATAGTTGCCCATCTTTATTTCTCGCTACAAACATAACTTACAAAGCAAAAAAAAGTGGATCCTTGCTTTTGATTCAAACAATTAGAAAACCAAGCACTGCTGTTCGTTTCCCATATTGAAGCCTTTCTACAAGCGACCCACTTTATTATAAAACGGAAAGCATTTTATTTTCCGTGATAAAAAATGGTACAGAATTTTATGATCTGCTGTATGCTTTCCTAAAAATTTGTTGAGGTAGAAGGATTTGAACCCTCACTGGCAGAACCAAAATCTGTAGTGCTACCATTACACCATACCTCAAAAGATTTGCGGGAATAACAAGGCTTGAACTTGCAACCTGCTCGCTAATCGCGGGCTGCGCTACCTATTGCGCCATATTCCCAAAAACAGTTTCCTAACTTTACTCGTTGTTTCCACCGGTTTATCCTAGGTTACCGGCTTCTCTAAGGTGCCAACACTCTTTGTTGTTCCAGTACTGCTAAACTATCCTTCTGAACAAGCACCTATATGGCTCGAACCGCTGTATCATTCATTATGGATTTACGCAACTATACCTCTGAAATCAACCACAACTGTAGCTTCCTTCAGTAGTTACCACTCACTAACTACGTCATTGGTTTGCCTCTACCTATTGCCAATTTATTGTTTTGATTCCTCAATTAGATTTGGAATATAATGTGGTCCCGACAGGGTATGATCCTGTGATCTCCTGATTATGAGTCAGATGCATTAACCAACTATGCTACGGGACCGTATAAAAAAAGCAACTATATTGACGAAAAGACTCGCACGCAACCTTGAAAAGGTTTACTGTGGATAGGCACTCCACTCTCAGTTTTATGCGTGTGGTGGTCTTCCCCATATGGCTCCTCACGGAATCAGCTGCTGTCCACCTTTTAGGCATTATGCCTAACCAACACGTTCAAAACGACAACCCACGCCGAATGCCGGTTTCATATATACGCAGCCTTATCTAGAATATCTCCGCGATTACTCGTTTCTAATAGTGGTCTATAGTTGCTACAAAAGCAAGAGGCGCATACGGAACGCCTCCGTTACTCCTTCACCATCATGGGTGACGAGCTAAATAAACTCCTATGGTAGGATTCAAACCTACGACCTACTGCTTGGAAAAATTTGATATAGAAATTGCTGTAGACTTTTATTATTGAATGTCCGAAGCCGTCCGAAAGACCCGATGCCTAACCGGTACCTCAGCGATGCCACAAAACTAAAAGCACGAAAATCAAAAGGCTGTCGCTCTAAATCAACTGAGCTGCATAGGAGTTTATATTTCAAAAAAAAGTGGTTCCTGGATCGGCAGGATTTAAATTGCAGCCGGATTTACACCGACATCTCTTCTTTACAAAAGAATGTTATAATACCATTTGCAGTTTGTTTTCTTTGCCGTCTAACAGAAAACAATTCAGTGTTCTCTACTTGAACTATGCAATCGACCACTTTTTATATTTCAAAAAATAAAAAATAAACGGAAAACACTGAACAAAACATAAAGATAAGTTGTACAAAAATTGCTGAAGGTTTTCCTACTATCTTTCTTTTTTTTATTATGCAACAATATTTCCTCAACACTGCCGCATATTCTCCGTATTTCTAAAATTGCTTATAAGCAAAGTCCATATTTTCAAAGAACTGTTTTTAGTAACGGGGGGAGGACTCGAACCTCCGACCTCCGGGTTATGAGCCCGACGAGCTACCAACTGCTCTACCCCGCAATGTTATTTTAATGATGCAAAGATATACTGAATTTTTCAATTTTCCAAATATTTCTTTATTTTTTTTGCGCCTCGAGATAGACTTGCACTACCGACACAGGGATTTTCAGTCCCTTGCTCTACTACCTGAGCTACCGAGGCATTTTATCTTGTACTGCGTCCAGGATTCGAACCTGGGTAATCGGAGTGAAAATCCGAGTGCCTGACCACTAGCATAACGCAGCATATTGTTTATAAATAGTCCGGCAAATAGGATTCGAACTTATAAGAGCATTACTGCTCAAAAGATTTTGAGTCTTTCGCATAGACCGTTCCGCCACAGCCGGATTAGTTTTTTTTGTCCTCCGGGCGGGATTCGAACCCGCACGGGCATTGCTGCCCAAGGGATTGGCAACAATATTGGATTCGAACCAATCAAAGTTACATATATTATTGTTGCATAATTTTCTAAAGCCGGTTTATTCCGCTCGTTAAGTCCCTCATGTCTACCTTTTCATCACCAGAGGTTATACAAAAAAATGCAGAAACCAACAAATGGCAAGATTTTCGCCTGTGCAGTTTGGAACCAACCATTTTTACACATTTATAACCTTCCTATATAGGTTGCCGTGACAGCTCTGCAACAAATCTACCAAAAAAAGCCATAGCACAAGCAGGGCTCCTTTCTATGGAGCAAAAAAGAAAAAAGTTTCTCGCGAGACTATTTCCAAGAGTATCCTCCATTAAGCAACCTCTCTTTTACGCCGTCCACCACAACGGCAACTCCTCACGAAGATGAGTTCATAACTCTCGAAAATAAAAACCTTAGGTATCTATAAAATTACATTCTTATACAACGCACTATTCCAAAAAATATAATACTTAAAACTGGTTATGATGCTCCGCTTATATTTCACAACATTTCGAAAGCACCATAGGCATGGTCGGCTTCTGCATTATTTTTCTCTATTTCAAAGAACTGGCACAAAGATATACTGAATTTTTCAATTATCCAAATATTTCTTCACTTTTTTTGAAAAATCTCCAATCAAAGTCAAAAAACCTTATCGGAAGTCTTTCTGAATGCAAATATACAGTTTATTTTTGACTTAGCAAATATTTTTCAAACTTTTTTTGAGTTTTCTTTCTTCTCGTATTTTTCAACCAACTTCTTGATTTCCTCCGGATAGTGTTCCAATATCACCTATTGTGGATAGTTCCGATCTTCGTCAAAAGTTTTCATTTTCTTCCCTATTTATTTTTATAAAACTAACATCAGACTATGGCTTGCGCATGTAAAAAATCATCCAGTCAGGTGACCAGTGTGAAGCAGGTCGTTAAAAAGACCCCTTCCCAAACTAGCACTCAGACCACAGAGTCAAAGACTCAGGAATCAAAACCGATAATCAAACACATTATCTATAAGAGGCACATCTAAAAAAGATTCGCCTCTTTTTTCTTTTCCTTCAATATCAACAATTCTTCTACAGGGCGCAATTGGTCATAAGGTATCTCAAGATTGAAATGATCTGATTTCCTTGATTTCGACGGATGTAATTCTGAAAATTCCTCTAATATCCTTTTTCTTGATATTATTCCCTGTATCGTTACCGGAATGGGTTTATTCTCCATCACATAGTTTCCTTTCTCTATGGTGCAGAAAACATATATATTCGATTTAAGATCATGGATAAATCCGGATTTCTCCTTTCTTTTCAACAATCCAAAGCCATAATTACCATAACTGGTTTTGACCTCTATGTTATATCCTTTATATATAAAATCCTCAGGAACACCCTTCTCTTCATATCCCAAATCCGGTTTTTCCCCTATTATTTTCCCTACCGCGCATTCTCCGCACAACCCATAAAAGGTACCGTCTTTGTTAAGCCCCTCAGCCCATGATGAGCCAGTCTTATGCTGCGACCATCTTTGGGGGACATTCTCCTTAATGATTTTCCACTCATCTGGTTCTATCAAGACTTCTTTGGGCATATCAGAATCTCATTTTTCTTCCCTTTATTATTGATGGTATAATTTGCATTGATGGTTTCAATATCGCAATCGGAATACAAATCACGGATAAACGGGCAATCATCATAGGAGATGAACCAATTGGCATTGTCGAATGATTTCATCTTTTTAGATAATTCAACATGCTCATTTTCAGCCATTCCTTCTTGATACAATGTATTCCCTATTTGATAATAAGGTGGATCAAGATATATCAATGTATTTTCATTATCTATATCATTATCATCTAATATCTCTAAGCAATCAGCATTTGATACTGCAATTTGAGAAATTTTCCTCAACAGGATAACAATATCATTAATTTTCCGTGCCATAGTATCCGGATTATACCTACAATCAATTTTGTATTTTCCTTTCTGCTCAAATCCCCCAATAGGTGATCCAGATTTCAATCCCAATCCGGAATATGACATTTGATGAAGAGCGATTTTCTCGAATGCCATCTCCTCTATAGGATAATCATCCAATATGTTTGTCCCATTCAATCTTAAACTGAAATCAATATAAGAGTCAACTGTAGGCTTATAATCCTTGATTTTCTCAATCAACACATCCGGATTACTCAACAAAGTTTCCCAAATCGCATAGATACCATTGTCTTTATCATTGATAACGCAATATTGCAATTTCTCCAACCTTTGCGCTATATACAGAAACATAGAGCCACCTCCAATAAATGGCTCCACATAACTATTGACAGTATTCAAATCGACCTTACCTTCAATAATATTGAATATCTGTTTGGCTAACCTTGACTTGCCACCCGGATATCTGAAAAATGATTTTATTTCCTTATACATTCTGTTTCTTTTTCAAAAAATCAGCAAACCAAGTATCAACCGCTTTAACAACCGCATTATCCGTATCTCCATCTTCAAGATCCATCTCCATCTTTCCGATATAGATATAACGAACATGACCATCGCATTTTTTCAGTCCGTTCAATATACCTTGGCATATCCATCATAAAAATTATCAACATAATCAAACCATTGACTCGGGAATAGTAACTCTCCTTGGATGCTTATAAAATTCCATTTATTGCTTAATTTAACTATAGCATATCCATTAGAAAAATAGGAAACATAATCAAACCACTGGTTCGGAGATACCAACTTTTCTTGGGTATCTATGAAATTATATCTATTGTTTAATCTAACCTTGGCATATCCATCATAAAAATTACCAACATCATCAAACCACTGGTTAGGGGATACCAATTTTCCTTTCGTATCTATGAAATTATATTTATTGTTTAATCTAACCTTGGCATAACCATTATAAAAATTACCAACATCATCAAACCACTGGTTAGGGGATACCAATTTTCCTTGGGTATCTATATAATTCCATTTATCATTTAATTTAACTTTGGCATAGCCATTAGAAAAAGAATCAACATCATCATATCTCAACAAGAATTTAAACATTGTGTTGATTTTGGAATAGAACTCAGTAATACCGTTGGATAGCCCAATAGTGCTTAGACGTACCGGGTTATCGTTGGAATCCATAAATTGCCTTGTCTCAAAATGGAACTGAAACTTTGTGTTATCGGACTTCCGGAGGTTGATATACAACGGACCCTGTTTGCTGTACATGTTATAGTAATGAGGATTCTCGGATGCGGTGCACCAGTGGGTGCCTTCACCACCACGTCTCGATGCCTCATGGCTGTGCGGCACATACACCACCCATGTGCCGTCTTCATACACTTTCTCTAAATTGGACTTGGCGTTCGACTGCTTCCTGACAGGTTTGAAATCATCAGAAAGATCCTTTACCCAGTCAATCAGTTCCCCCAGGCTACCGCAGCCCTTAATGTCGGGCAGCTGCGATCTGTTCTTATCATAGGTTACAAGTGCGGAATTTAATTCAGGGATGTCTCCCAACTTGATAGACCCGTTGGCATACATATTGGCTATCCATACTCCATATCTTCCCGCAAATGAGCCATGGCTGTTTTGTACCGATGTCGGATCGGACATAAGGAGACGGGTCAACGATTCATTGTCAATGGTAGGGTATTTCCTATGAAAGGCATTTATTATTTTATGAATTTCCATATTACTTTTTTTTTCTACGCCGTAAAGATAGTAAAAAATCCTATACTTTCAATGACTTTTTTTTAAAAGTGATATTTCCTTTCGTGTCTATGAAATTCCATTTATTATTTAATTCAACTTTGGCATATCCATTAGAAAAATCACAAACTACATCAAACCATTGGTTCGGGGATACCAACTTTCCTTTCGTATCTATGAAATTCTATTTACTCTTTAATTTAACCCTGGCATAGCCACTACAAAAACCGCTAACATAGCCAAACCATTGGTTCGGAGATAGTGACTTTCCTTGGGTGTCAATATGAAAGGCATTTATTATTTTATGATTTTCCATATTACTTTTTTTCTTTAATCAGCATTCGTTATTTATATTATATTTGCACATTGCAAATATAACACCTTTTTTTTCAAAAACAATTTATTCTAAAAATTTTTTTCTTATATCAGTAAAAGAATCACTAAAAGTCATGAGAGCATTCCGGTACAAGACATACCCCGGTTTAACATATGGTTCAAAATCGCTATCTTCCATTACTTATTCGTTTTTTTTCCACAATTGTATTCAATCAAATATTCAACTTGTTCCAATATATCCTCATCATTATCAAGTTGACTCCAAGGCAAAAGTATATTATCCAGATAAACAACTTTGCTTTGAGGCTGATACCTTGTAAAAATATCATATATCAAATACTCATCACTTATATTAACTCCATTTTGTGACAACCTAACTCTACTATCGTAATATTCCGAGTTGAATTGCTTACTATTATCCAATTTTTTTCTTATAATTAGAGGAATTTCCTCAACTCTTTCTTTTATCTGCTTGATACACTCCTCAATCGTCACTTTTTTGAACATATTTAGTATTGATTTATTTTGTAATTGCTCACCCGATAACATCTTCAATATAGTATTTATCAGTTGTTCTAAATTTATCGAATTACAACTCCAATGATGGAAAATACCAATAATGGAAGATAACAAAATATTGGTCTATACCTTCCTGAAAACCATCAAAAACAACATCAACATTTTGGCAATCAGGGCTAATTCGTACCAAAATTTCCTTAATCAACTTCTTGACGGCTTCTATTCTCTCATTTTCAATTTTCAACATTCTCCAATCCAACATTCAGCTTATATTTGATTGGCTCATCCGGATTATAGTCAACAACATCAAAATCCTCATACTTGAAATCATTGATATCCTTGACGTGCCTTTTGAATCTCAGTTTAGGAATTACCCCGGATCCTTTTCTTTTCAATTGCTCTTTAGCTCCCTCCACATGATTCTCATAAACATGCACATCAATACCATGATAGACCAATTCACCCGGCGCCAGGTTACACACCATACAGAGCATATATACCAACATTGCATATTGGGCGATGTTATACGGATTTCCTGCACAGAAATCATTCGAGCGCATAACAAACGAGCAATTCAATACTCTTTTCGGAAAATTTACAGCATCAAGCCAACTTTTGTCTGGCACCACATCAGGAATAATGCATCCCTCATTTTGTTTGTAGTACCAGTTTCTCCTTTCTTCCTCGGTCATCTCCCTTGTATTGAAAATAGCCATCATATGGCACGGAGGCAATGCCATCTTATCCAAATCGTCCACATTCCACGCCGACAACACGATTCTTCTATCATCTGGATGATTCTTCAACTTGTCTATAATCTCTGCAATCTGGTCATGACCGTTCCAATCCCTCCATTGTTGCCCATAAACCGGTCCCAATTCGCCAAAACAATATTTCTGATTCGCAGAATTAATATATACTACTTGTTTTTTAGCATTTTCGATAAAGGCATCTTTTGAATACGGTTTTCCATTCGGATCTCCCCATTTTTGCCAATTCTCCAAATAATACCTATAAGCATCATCGTCCCAAATATGGACATTGTTATCTACAAGATACTTTATATTAGTATCACCTTTCAAGAACCACAATAATTCGTGAATAATGCCCTTATAAAAGACTTTTTTCGTTGTGATGAGCGGTAACCCATCCTGAAGGCTAAAACGCATTGTACGGTCGAATAACGACCTCGTGGCGCCGCTTCTGGTTTGTTTCTTCACCCCCTTCTCGATTATTTCCCCCAAAAGGTCGTGATATTGCTTGTCTACTTGATTCATCTCAATTTTTTTTTGACCACTTGACGGCATATGCTTTTTTATTATACCACGGCAAGAAGACCCTTTCCTTCAGGTGAGGGATGAATTGCC